>ENA-OQDA01000035-OQDA01000035.1-human-gut-metagenome-genome-assembly--contig:-NODE-35-length-61067-cov-5.363275_pt1 | contig 61067 bp, 63 predicted proteins | sample MGYA00242771_ERZ504603 | MGnify/ENA primary metagenome ERZ504603 (study PRJEB26092, sample SAMD00036328) | human gut metagenome | host: Homo sapiens | study: EMG produced TPA metagenomics assembly of...
AACGGTGTGAGACACGGCCTCTGCTTCTTCTCACGACCAAAGGTTCTTGCCCCCGCAGCAGCATTAACGCTGTCGGAAGCGTATTAATTGGAGCCCAACAGGCAATCCATCCGAAACGATTCCATGCCGCAAAGTGCAAATATCGATGCGAATTTACGGCAAGAGGAACGGAGCAGATCAAGGCCATACAGAGTGTACAGCGCATCGGCTGTTTCATCAATTTGCCGACACACCAATCGGCGGCAGGATATGAGGATAGCAAAACGCCTTCCATTGCAGATGCTGCTCTGTAACAGAAGGCACTTTATCGTATGAGCATTCATTCTTTCTAGCCCGCCCCGTCCTAAGCAGATTGGTAACGAGGCCCTGCCTTTCTCATGCAGTCAGGCCACTGGTTACTGCCGTGCAACCCGGAAGCCTCGTCCGGCCGGAACCAGGCATTGCGACGCCGCTCCTGTTATTCACCAAAGCCGCTGTCAACCAGTGCGATCAGAGAATCAACCGCCTCCTGTTCGTCCTCGCCAACGGCAAAAATTTCGATCTGGCTGCCCTGCCCCATTCCGAGCGCAAGAACGGAAATAATCGATTTGGCATTTCCGATATTATCTTCATCATCCAAGCTCAAATTCGATATTTGGATACGGCTGCTGAATCTTTTGGCCATCTCAATGAATTGTGACGCAGGCCTCGCATGAAGACCGGTTCGATTGATAACTGTCGTTTTTTTAGAATACATTTGTATACACTCCTTTTATTTTTCCAGGGATTCTGAGCAGATCTGTAGATATTCCCTTGCTTGGCCGTCCGTCATGTTTTCAACGGCGCGCGCCATTTCCTCCATTTGCTTTACCGTAAAGCCTGCCAGGGCGCGTTTGACGGCAGCAACACTGGATAGACTCATTGAGAGCTTGCGTATTCCGAGCCCAACCAGCACCGGGGCGGCAAGCGGGTCTCCTCCCAGCTCTCCGCAGATACAAATCGGCTTCCCGGCCTGCTTGAATCTCTCCACCACATAGCCGATCAGGCGAAACAGCGCCGGATGATAGCTTTGATAATAGCTTGTCACCTCCGGATTCATTCGATCGACAGCCATGAGATACTGGCACAAGTCATTTGTGCCAATCGACGCAAAATCGACCTCCGGCGCTATCAGATCTGCAATCACCGCCACGGCAGGGATTTCGATCATGATGCCCAGCTTAACGCCCTCGTCGAAGGGAAGTTTCTCCTGCCGCAGCTCTTGTTTCGCCTGCTCCAACAGCGCCTTGGCTCTCTTAATCTCCTCTATGCTGCTCACCATCGGCAGCATAATCCATAGCTGCCCGGCAACTGAGGCGCGCAACGCTGCACGCAGCTGGGTTCGAAATAGCTCTGGCGAATCAAAGCACAGCCTGAGCGCGCGTTTTCCCAGAAACGGGTTCTGCTCCTGCGGCAGCGGAAAATAGGGAAGCGTTTTGTCTCCACCGATATCCAGTGTACGCAGCACAACCGGACGAGGCGCATATTCCAGCAGCGCCTTTTGATATTGTATGATCTGCTCCTCCTCTGTCGGCAAGTGGTCGTTATCCATATATAGAAACTCTGTGCGAAACAGGCCCACAAAATCGGTAACCGAGGAGCCCTCCAAATCCTCCGGGCGGGCGGACCCGATATTCAGGCCAATCTCAATGCGCTCGCCGTCAGCAGTCAGCGGATCCCTGTGCAAATACTTTTGAATGCGGGCAGCATGTATTTCATATTCTTTCTGTTTTATCCGCATCTCCTTTTCCTGCTTGCCATCCGGCCGCGTAATCAGCACCCCATCAACGGCATCCAAAATGACTTTTTCTCCATTTGTCAATCGCGGCAGCAAATTTGGAATCCCCAATACAGCGGGAATCCCATAGCTGCGTGCAATAATCGCGGAGTGGGATGTGGTTCCTCCCGATTCCGTGACAATTCCTAATACATGATCGCGTTCCATAACAGCGGTATCGGAGGGCAGCAAGTCATGTGCGGCGATAATGACCGGCTTCTCCAGCTGCGCCAGACTCTGCTGCGGCACGCCGCACCAGATGCGCAGCAGCCGATTTTTGACATCCTTCAGGTCAGCCGCCCGCTCCCGAATCAGCGGATCTCCCGCCTTCTGCAAGCGTCGCTCATAACGGGAATAGACTGTTTCTACTGCCCAGTCCGGCATCCAGGTGTCATATTGAATGCCGTCCCGAATTTCCTCATCCATGACCTCATCGCACAGTATCTCCATCTGAGCAGAAAAGATTGCGGCCTTTTCTGCGTCTGTCTGCATCATGCGTTCCCGGATTGCCTGCAGTTCCACACGCGCTTGTAAACATAAAGCCTCATATTGTTCAAGGTATTGCTTCGGATCTCCAGAATAATGCGCCTCGGTGGTTTGCGGAATAAACGGCTGATAGAGAAAAATTTCACCAATCGCAACACCTTTGGAGACTCCGTTCCCACGAAGAACCATAAATAACGCTCCCTTTTATTGATCTACTGCAATTGCTTGGCGTAGACGGCGGCAATTCTCTGCAACACTGCCGCCCCTGTCATAGAGGCTGGAGGTTCCGGCAACAAAAATATTTGCGCCTAGGGCGCTCATGCGAGCCGCATTTTCAAAGGAGACATTTCCATCTACCTCCAGCAGAATCTCACGGCTGCAACAATCGATCAGCCGGCGTGCCTGTGCAATCTTTTGAAGCGTTTGGGGAACCAGCTTCTGCCCTGCAAAACCCGGATTGATGGTCATTATAAGAAGGACATCCAAATCGTCCGTCACCCATTTGCAGTGCTCCACCGGGGTAGCCGGATTGATGGCCAGACCCGCTCTGGCGCCGCGTTCATGAATTGCAGCCAGAGCCTTTTGAATATGATTGGTACTTTCCGCATGCACGGTCACGACGTCCTCGGGTGCAAACGAAAAATAATCCAGCTTCCGATCCGGATTCATGATCATCAGATGGATGTCCAATGGAATGTTGGTCATGCTGTGCAGCAGAGGAATGAATTCCGTCCCTAGGCAGTAGTTATTCACAAACTCGCCGTCCATAATGTCAACATGGATGTATTCTACATGAAGCCGCTCCAGCTCATGTACGCTTTCTTCCAGGCAGGACAGATCGCAGCAGCAGATGGACGGGGAAATAAACTTTTTCATATGTTATTTCACCTCTTTATCGCATTTAAACAATTTGTTCTATTTTATTCCTAATTGTTATAAAATGCAATTATTTGATGCATTAATTATAGCATAACTCTGGTTATATATCAAATAGTTTCAGAAAAATTACATAAAAAAGAGAGTTCTCTGATGCTGTTCTGCTTTCAAATCAAAAAATCATGCAGATACGATGATTGAGATAGAAAATATTTGGAGAAAGTATTGCTTTTTAGCAGATATATATTATACTATATGAATCAAGGAGTAGAAAATCAGATGCAATCTTCTTGATTATTTTGCAAAGAACGGTTGCATATTTGCAAGGAGAAGTTATGATAGCATCAGAAAGAGCCCGTTACATTCTCAATCGGCTAAAGGAAAAAGAAGTTGTTACGCTGAAAGAAATTGCAGACGAATTGGGCGTCTCTATCGCTACGGTTCGCAGGGATTTCGAAAAACTGGATGAAAAAGGTCTTGCTGTTAAGGTGCGCAGCGGCGCAACGCGGGCTTCGCTGCCGGGGCCTTCGGCAGCCCCCATGGTAACCAGTGAAAAATCAAAGGAACATATCGAGGCAAAAATTTCTATCGCCAGCAAGGCCGCCTCTCTGGTCAAGGACGGAGACTGTATCTTTTTAGACGGCGGGACTACAATCGCTCCAATGATCGATTTTATTCAGGATAAAAAAATCCGTATCGTCACACACAATCTTCTGATTCCGCAGCGCGTTCAGAATATGGACGTGGACATCTTTTTAATCGGCGGCCACTACAGCCATTTCCATGCCAGCACAGTCGGCGTCTTTGCGGAAAAAATGGTCTCTCAGTTTCACTTTGACCATGCTTTTTTCGGCTGTTCGGGAATCGAGCTGGTGCATCAGATGGCTTATAATGATGATATCGATACCATCCCCGTCAAAGAAGTGGCAATGAAATATGCGACGCACAACTATCTGCTTGCAGACGCCAGCAAATTGGGCGTTACCTCCTACTGCCGTTTCAATCCCCTGTCAGCGTTTGACCTGATTATCAGCGACCATAATGATAATATGCCCGATGGGCTGCCGTCCAATTTTGTATTTGCCGACGTTCCCTGATCCAAGTAACAGACCTTGGCAGAAACCAGAACAATACCTTGTGTCCAATATTTACAGAGCAACGCCGAAATTCCCTTATGCGAAAAATTCTTCTGAGTGGCAGGAGGCTTTGGATCATTTTCCAAAGCCCCCTGTTTTTCATTTTCCCTACTGGGCAAGCGCCTGTTTAATATCCTGAACCAAATCTTCGGCCGTCAGCTTAAATTCCTTCTGTAAAAGATCGATCATACCGACCTGTCCGAACACATCCTGCGCCCCAACCTTCAGAAGCGGTACCGCTATCGCATTTTTAGCCAGCACGTCAGCCACAGCGGAGCCGAGGCCGTTGATTACGCTGTGATTTTCAAAGGTGCACACCAGCTTTTTCCCCTGCGCCTGCTCACGGATCAACGCTTCGTCAAAGGGCTTAATGGTAACAGGATCAACAACCTCCACGGAAACTCCTTCAGCACGGAGCGCCTCTGCCGCATCAAGAGCGGCGGACATGACATATCCACTGGAAACCAGCAGCACGTCGTCTCCAGGGATCAGCACCTGCCCCTTGCCAAGCTCAAACGGAGTGCCCGGTTCATAGACGGGGCGCACGCCCTTTCGATATGCGCGGATATAGTGAACCGCACCGTCGTTGCGGGCCGCACAGGCCCGAACCATCCAATCCAGCTGCACTTGATCACAGGGGTCGCACACAATGGCATTCGGCATTGCACGAAATACCGCCATATCCTCAAAGCAGGTATGTGTGCCTCCATCAAAACCGGAGCAAAACCCCGGGTCGGAAGCATAGATGTTGACCGTATTCTTGGAGTATGCACAGGAGATATAGACCTGATCCAGCGCTCTCCGGGTGACGAAGGCAGACATGGTGTGAACAAAAGGCGTATACCCCATCATGGATAATCCCGCAGCTACGCCAAACATATTTGCCTCGCAGATACCAACGTCGATGAAATGCTCCGGATGCGTCTTCTTAAACCGGATAAAGAAGGAGGCTCCTCCCAGATCGGAATCCAGAATCATAATTTTGTCGTTCGTTTGCAGCAGATCTGCCAATGCGGCGCCGTAAGCATCCCGCATTTCTCCGCCGAGCTCTTTGCTTCTTTCTTTGAGCACCATCGCTTATTCCTCCTCCGTAACTATTTTCAATTGGGCGATCGCAGCGTCAATAATCGCCCGCCCTTCTTCGAACACCTTGGGCGCATGGTTGTCCACCATATCCTCATAGTATTTTACGCCCTGGCCTTTGACGGTATCCAGAATGATGCAGATCGCCTTATCCGGAACGGTCTTGGCCAGATTGATCGCATCGTCGATCGCCTCCTCGCTGGCTCCATCCACTGTGATCGCCCAAAAGCCGAATGCGCGCATTTTCTCCTCGTAGCTGAACGGATTGAGAACCTCTGTGCAGTATCCGTCATGCTGGCGTTTGTTGTTGTCAACAAATACGATGCAGTGATTGAGCTTGTTGTGGGCCATAAACTGAAACGCTTCCCAGTTCTGTCCCTCGTTCATCTCCCCGTCGCCGATGCACACATATACGTACTGATCGTTACGCCCCGCGGCGCGCAGGCCGTAGGCAATGCCGGCCGCCACTGAAGCGCCCTGGCCGAGAGAGCCGCAGGTGACATCGATCCCGGGGGTCAGGAGCCGATCCACATGGGAGGGGATGTGCGTGCCGATATCATCCATTGTCAGCAGCAGCTCCTTCTCAAAAAAGCCTTTTTCCGCCAGAGCGGCGCATACGGTAGGCGCCGCGTGCCCCTTGCTCATAACCAGATAATCGCGGCCCTCCCATGCCGGGTTTTGCGGGTCGTATTTCATCTGCTTTCCATACAACACGGAAATGAGCTCCACCACAGACAGACATCCGCCGATATGGCCCATCCCGCGCTGCCGGAACATTTCCAGTTCATCCACTCTGATCTGTGCAGAGAACTTTTTCAGTTCCTTTAATTCCTTGCTCGTCATACTTTACCTCCTGTGAAATGATATCTGAGCGAATACGCAATCAGGTGCAGTCATACGCCTGATATGTATCCGACTTCCCAAATAGAATCGCCTTATATTCTTTCATCAGCGGGTGCTGTTTCCAGGTGGAGTTGGTTTCAGAGACGGTATACGCCATCATCTGCACAAAGGCCAGCGTATAGAGCGGGGAAATCATCTCATCCACCTGATGCGGCACGCGCATCACGCCGTCTCCCTGAATCAGCGGGTTATTGCTCAGGATATATACACGGTCGCTGATCACCTTTGCGGCGCGATAAGATTGCTCAATGCGCGCGGCGGTTTCGTCGCCCGGATCGATAAAAATAAAATTGTAATTGGGTGTGAGCTGAATCTGTGGGCCGTGGATGGCCTCATCCACCTCGTATCCCACTGCAAGGATATGGACCGTTTCTCCGATCTTTACAGCTCCTTCCAGAGCAGTTCCATAGTTAGCGCCCGCACCGATCAGGTATGCCTTCTCCATCGAAAGCAGATTTTTCCTGTTGCGCTGGAAGAACACGTCAAAGCCTGCAACGATCGATTCATAATTCTCCATAGCCAACCGCATTTGCGCCTTTTGCTCCTCCGCGCAGGCCTCATCCAGGCGCCCCAGGCGCACAGCGGTATGCAGGGCAAAGAGCATCAGGAAGGTACTGAGCGTCACAACGCCCTTGGTCACAAAGTCCAGTTTTTCGCCCCCAAGGCCAAAGCTGATGACCTGATCCGCCTCTTTTTCAAAATCGCTGTGAATATTTCCGGTTAACCCCACCGCAGGGATTCCCATGCGGCGACATACTTGAAGAGACTCAATGGTATTGGTGCTGCACCCACTTTGTGAAATGCAGACCACAAAATCTCTTTCCGTTATATCATGCTCATAATGGTTGAAGGTGAAGGGGGTCACCACTCTGACCGGTACGCCCAGCAGCTTCTGCATCAAATAGCGTGCACACAGCGCCGCGTTGCAGCTGGATCCGCAGGCTACCAGCCAAATTGACCGATACATCCGCTTCAGATAGAGTTCCGTCATTTTGTGTGTCAGTTCTTCACTGCACGCAATATTATGGCGTACTGTATCCGGTGTCTCTAAAATATAGCGTTTCATCGAGAGCTCGCCGCTATCCATTTGAATCACTTCCTTTTTTCAGTTATCAACCGCCTTTTCTTCAGACGGTCACGGTTTGCTTGCTTACACCCTTGGGACAATCCGGATTGTAACCGCGGCTTAGGGAGCACAGGCAGGAAAACATCTGTCCAAATACCGCTCCCGCAAACACGGCGCGTATTCCATCAAACGCTTCCGGGAGAAGGACACTGGTATCGCCTAATTTCGCGATTTCCGGATCATTGGTCACCACTGTGCACCAGATAGAGGACTCTTCTTTCAAACGCTTCAGCAAATCTACCGCGCAATAATTGGTGTGCCGGTCGGCAATCAAAAAGACGCAGGGCACAAAGCGCAGTGCCGTGGCAATCGGGCCATGCCGATAATCGGCAGAGCCATAGCTGCGGGCATCCAGATAGCTGGTCTCCTGAATTTTCAGCTCCACCTCATTGGCCAGCGCATCCATCAGGCCGCGGCCCATCAAAAGCATGTGCTCCGTATTCCGGTAGTAACGGACCACATCGCGCACCTGGGGCTCCAAAACGGCGAGCGACCGCTCCACGATGGTGTCCAGCTCGTCCAGTACAGACAGGAGTTCCGGATCCCCGAGATATACGCGGCCAACGCGGTCACGATGGTAACCTGTGTGAGGTAGGATTTACCCGCCGTGACGCTGCGCTCCGGCCCGCAATGATTGCGCACCTGGTATTTGCCCGCCTGCGTCATCAGGGAGCCTTCCACATTGGTCACACAGACACACACGCCGCCCTGTTCATCGCAGTGTTTCATCACCTCGTAAATATCACGCGCTCCACCGGACTGGGATACTGCGATCATCAACACATTAGAATAATCCACATTACTGTGATAAGCGGTCACCACGCTGGGAGCGCAGATGCTCGCCACCATACTGCACTTTGTTTCGAATAGATATCGCCCTACCAGATTCGCGTGATCGCTGGAGCCGCGTCCCACAAAAACAACCGTTTTGATCTTGCGCTCCTTCACTTCTTTTGCGATCTCCCGTAAAACCGGTTCATTTTCCTTTAAGCAATTCCGGACGGCTTCCGGCTGCTCAAAAATTTCCTTCCAAAAAACAGATTCTTTGGTATCGATCATAAAATCATTCCTCCATTCTCAGATTTCATCCCATTCGACTGCAAGAGAATATCGCAGCTTGACAGCGGATGGTATGCTGGTATACTGGACAATAAATACGGGGCTTCGTGAATCGCCCCTACGAAAGGGAGATCGATGCAAATGAATTGTGATAGCCTGATTTTTGACCTGGACGGCACCTTGTGGGATGCCAGCGAAGCCGTCTCCCAATCGTGGGCACACACGCTGCGCAATACCTACCAAGTAAAAAACTCCACCGTCAATCGCAGAAATTCAGTCTATTATGGGCCTCAGCGCCCGTGAGATTGCCGACCGGCTTTTTTCCCGTTACGGGGAAGATCCGGATGAAATCGCGCAATACTGTATGCGCCAAGAATGCGATTACCTCGCTGTGCACGGGGGGCGGCTGTACGCAGGCGTGGAACCCACGCTGCGGGACCTGGCTCAGCACTACCACTTGAGCATTGTAAGCAACTGTCAGCAGGGATATATCGAAAGTTTCCTGCATTTTTATCACTTGGAGCCCCTTTTTACCGATTTTGATTGCGAAGGGAACACAGGGCTAAGCAAGTCGGAAAATATCCGGCGCTTAATCAGGAGAAACGCTTTGACGCATCCTGTTTATATCGGAGATACGCAGATGGATTTTCAGGCAGCCACGCAGGCTGGCGCCGCATTCATCTGGGCTTCCTATGGCTTCGGGCATGTCCCCGAAGCGGCTTTGCGGATTAACCGGTTCCCCGACCTGCTTACTCTTTTGCCCTCCTTGGAGTGACGATCAACCGCCAAGATATTGATCATCGAGCATCGCCAACTCCTGTGGGGAGCTGACATGCGCCAGTTTTTCGAGCAAATTCCTCATTGGAGAGGATCTTGAAGAGCTGGCGCATATTTTTTATGTGCGCGTCCTCATCAACCGCTGCCAGTGCAAAAAATACGCGGGCGTCCTTTTCGCGGTCCTCCGGATCAAATATAACAGGCTGCTCAAATCGCACAAAAGAAATTGCAGTCTGAGACACACCGGGCGACCCTTTCGTAGAATGAGGAATTGCCAACCCGGGCACAATAACGATATATGGCCCGAATTCTTCAACGCACTCGATAATGCGCTGTGCATAAGCCGGCGTTGCGCAGCCGGTATCCACCAGCGGTTGGCAGCTTTTCCGAATCGCATCCTTCCAGTCAGAAGAGCCGGGAAAAAATGCGGCCCTGTTTTGCCGGACAATCTCTTTCAGCAGCATGACATCACTCCTTTCTTTGTAAAGTTCAGATCCAAAGGTTCTTCTAAAATTTTCAGCCTCATTATAACTCATCTTGTTTTAAATTGCAATATGTTGCAACTAAATGTCATTATTTTGATACATTTTGAAGGAATCGGCGCTTGCTGTTCTTCAATTGTGCATAAATTAACCCTATATATTGAAATGATTTGTTATATATTATGTACAATCCTTCATTTTTTTCAACAAAATATTTGACATAATGAAATGAATATAGTATGATTGCACTAAGAAACAAGGATTTCTTCTAAAAATTTTCATTTTGTTACTATTTATGAATGTTTCAAAGCACATCAAATCACAAAATTGCAACCTTGCGCTTCGCTTCAGAGTTAGTTAAAAAGCAGTCTACACAATATCATAGAAAGGAAGGTGTTCCAAAATGATCAGCATTTTGATGGTTTGCGGAAATGGTTGCGGAAGTAGTCTCGTATGCCAAATGGCCGTTGAGGCTGTACTCAATGAGCTTGGCGTAAAGGCAAATATCGATCACAGCGATATGCTCTCCGCAGCATCCAAGCATGCGGAAATTTTGATTGCGGGGATTAATTTTAAGCCACACTTTGATCATTTCCAAGATTTCCCCAACAAGATCTACCTGCAATCTCTCGTGAATCAGAATGAAATCCGTGAAAAGCTGAAGCCTGTATTGGAAGCAAACGGCTGGCTGTGATTCCAGCTGACTCTACTATGATAGGAAAAGGAGCGAATTATGGGTATTTTCATGAGTATCTTAGACTTTATCATCGATAATATTCTAATCAATGCATCGATGGTGCTTGGCCTTGTCGCTTTGATCGGTCTGGTTCTGCAACGCAAATCGGTCAGCCAGTGCATCAGCGGTACGTTTAAAACCATGATGGGATTTATGATCCTATCCGCCGGCTCCTCCGTCATTGTCGGTTCCCTGGAAAATTTCAGCACATGGTTTTCCGCGGGGCTCGGCATTGACGGGGCCGTCGCCTCCATTGAAGCAGTTTTGGCTGTGGCCATGCAGGAGTCAACGATCGGGCGTGATATCGCCCTGGTATATGCAGGCATTTTTGTCGTCAATATTTTGATTGCCCGATTTACTAAGCTAAAGTATGTGTTCCTCAACGGCGAGGCTCCCATCTATATGGCAATGATCAGCATCCTGTTCGGCGTTGGGCTTTGCAAACTGGGCCATATCCCGGCAGTGATTCTCGGGTCAATCCTTGGCGGTATTTGCTGCGTTATTTTCCCGGCCATGGCGCAGCCGTTTGTCCGCAAGATCACAGGCAGCGATGACATTGCGCTCGGTCATTTCTGCACACTGGGCTACATCCTTTCCGCGTTCGTCTCCAAGGTGACAGGAGATCCCTCCAAGTCCACAGAGGATACGAAGATCAGTACAAAGCTTTCTTTCTTGCAGGATACATATCTTGCAGTGGGCTCTGTCATGATTCCCCTGTATATCCTAATGGCGATTTTAGCCGGGCCTGAAGTGGTTGCCGAAGCATCAGGCGGTAAAAACTACATCGTATTTGCAATCATGCAGGGCATCACCTTCTGCGTTGGCCTGTTTATCCTCCTGACCGGCGTACGCCTGCTGATCGCCGAGCTGGTTCCCGCTTTTGCAGGCATTGCGAAAAAAATTGTACCCGGCGCCCGGCCCGCATTGGATTGCCCGGTTCTGTTTACCTATGCGCCAAATGCAATTGTATACGGCTTTATTTTCACCACTGTAGGTACGATTATCGGTATGTTCCTGTGGCCGCTGTTCGGCCTGCCGATGGTTATCCCTGGTATTATGAGCAATTTCTTTGCAGGAGGCACGGCCGCTATCTTTGCAAACGCCACCGGAGGCCGGCGCGGTACCATTATCGCAAGCATTGTGCACGGCCTGTTTATTTCCCTGCTGCCGGCCCTCGTTGCGCCGTATCTGGGGCAGATCGTCGTTGAAGGCTTGCCCTCTCTGGCAGCTTATACGATGACCGATGTGGATTGTGTTTCAATGGGCCTGTTCTATAGCTGGCTGTTGAAGCCCGTCCTTGGGCTCTTTGGCATGGCCGCTTAATCGCAGCACGCCGTTTCTTCTCTAGTTTATCAAGCATTTCATGATGGGAAGGCGGCAGGAGGACCGTATGCCAACGATCCTCCTGCCGAATGGTATCAAAACAAAGCCCGGAGCCGATTGACTCCGGGCTTTGATCTATTTGTATAAAAGCATCAGCGTTCTGTGATCAAACCTGCCACCAGATCGCCCATCTCAGCGGTGGATATGACCGGCAGGCCCTCGGCCTTGATATCCGGCGTGCGCGCCCTGCGCAGCGCCTCATCCACCGCAGCCTCAATCGCGTCGGCAGCCTCCGCCTCGTCAAAGGAATAGCGCAGCATCATCGCGGCGGACAGAATTGTCGCAAGCGGGTTTGCAACGCCCTGCCCCGCAATATCCGGCGCGGAGCCGTGGATCGGCTCATAAAGCCCTAAACTGCTCCCCGCAAGGCTCGCAGAGGCCAGCATGCCGATGGAGCCGCTGATCATGGAGGCTTCGTCGGAGAGGATATCGCCGAACATATTAGAGGTGACGATCACATCAAATTGGCCGGGGTTGCGCACGAGCTGCATGGCGCAGTTATCCACATACATGTGATTCAGCTCCACCTCCGGGTATTCCGCGGAGACGCGGACCACCGTCTCCCGCCACAGGCGGGAGGATTCGAGCACGTTCGCCTTATCCACGCTCGTCAGCTTTTTGCCGCGCTTCATAGCCATATCAAAGGCCACGCGCGCAATGCGCTCGATTTCCGGCACGGAATAGCTCTCGGTGTCATAAGCCGCCGGCGCGCCGTTTTTCTCGTACCGACCACGCTCGCCGAAATAGATGCCGCCCGTCAGCTCGCGCACAACGAGGATGTCGAGCTGGTCGCCGATGATGCTGTCTTTAATAGGAGAAGCGCTCTTCAGCGGCTCAAAAATTTTGGCAGGCCGCAGGTTCGCATACAGCCCCAGCGCGCTGCGGATGCCGAGCAGTCCCGCCTCCGGGCGCTGGCTGCCGGGCAGGGTATCCCACTTCCAGCCGCCGACCGCGCCGAGCAGCACGGAATCCGCCTTTTTGCAGGCCTCCACCGTTTGCTGCGGCAGCGGCTCGCCTGTTGCATCGATTGCGCAGCCTCCCATGAGCTGCTCGTCATAGGCAAAGCGGAAGCCGAATTTCTCTCCCGCCGCGTCGAGCACCTTGACGGCCTCCGCCACAATTTCCGGGCCGATCCCGTCGCCGCGCAGGACGACTATGTTATACTGTTTCAACACAAATCACCTCATCAGTTTGAACAGGGCGGTTATCCGCCCTGAAATCACGTTTTTTGACAAACCAGCACCGCATGATCGCACATGCCCGCGCAGGAGGGATGTGCAAAGCAGAAGTCGCACAGCTCCCGCCACGCTCCATACTGCTCCTGCGGCATTTTCTCCAGACGATCATCACCAAAAGCAAAATCAACGCCGGCGCTGTACAGAACCCGTAAGCCGCATTCCGCGGCAGCCTGCTCCATTTCCTCCGGCATTGTCAGGTAAAACAGGCCGGGATTCTGATCACTTTCCCCCCGCTTTAAAACGATTTCATTCACCGCCTTGTTGGGGTAGTAGCCTGCGTTGCTCAACCGAAGGCAGCCGTTGAAATACGCTCCCGCCTGATTGGCAAAAGAAAACAGCAGTACGCCGCCCTGCCTGCAAATCCTCCTGCACTCCTGAAAAACCAGCTTTCGCTCCGCCCGCGGGAGGTGGTACATGGGGCCCAATGCCAGCACAACGTCGCAGCTCTCATCCGCCACTCCGTCGAGGCGCGTGGCATCGCCCACCATGGCTCGCACGTTTTTCAGCCCTTTTTCCCGGATTTTGCGCGCAAAGCGCTCCACATGGGCGGGGAGCAGGTCAACGCCGAGATAGGCCTGGCATTGGTCCGCAAAATACATGCCGTAACGGCCTGTTGCACAGCCGATCTCAACAACGGATTTGGTAGGGTCCATGTATCTCTGCGCGAGGCGGACGGTATACTGAAACTCCATCTCCCCCGCGCGCGAGTGAAGAAGCCGCTGCTCCTCCCTGTCTCCCTCCCCATAGGCCGCCGCTAGCAGCCTTTCATTGGAAGACACGTTACCCCTCCTTCGCCTGCCGCATAGAGCGGTTGATCGCGCACATCACGCCGCGCACGGAGGCGTAATAGATATTGTGGGAAATGCCCACGCCGAAGATATTTTTCCCCTCCGCGTCGGTCAAGTGGATGTAGGAAACAGCCTTTGCGTCGGAGCCGATGGAGATGGCGTGCTCGGAATAATCCTCAAAGTGGTAGCCGCTGATGCCGACCTGCCGCAACGCGTTGAAGAATGCGTCAATCGGGCCGTTGCCCTCGCCGGAAATTTCTGTGGGTTCGAAGCCGTTGTTTTTGATGAGCCCTACAAAGCGGCCGTGGGAGGCGGAGCCGTCCTCCGCGCCCTCGTCGTAATACTTCATTTTCAGAATTTGGTAGGGGCCGTCCACATCGATATATTCCTTTTTAAACAGGTCGAACACCTGCTGCGGCGTGATCTCCGTGCCGGCCGCGTCGCAGGCTGCCTTAACCGCCTTGCCGAATTCAGGGTGCATGGCCTTGGGCAGCTCATAGCCAAAATTATTGCTCATAATAAACGCCGCGCCACCCTTGCCGGACTGGCTGTTGATGCGGATGATCGGCTCGTATTCGCGCCCGACATCCGCCGGGTCAATCGGCAGATACGGCACCTCCCAATACTGCGTGCCGCTCGTTTTCATATACTGCTCGCCCTTGTTGATTGCATCCTGATGCGAGCCGGAGAAGGCAGTAAACACCAGTGCGCCGGCATAAGGATGGCGCTCACTCACATGCATCTTCGTGGTGCGCTCATATACCTCGCGGACATGGTTGATATTGCTGAAATCGAGCTGTGGATCGACTCCCTGTGTATACATATTCAGCGCAAGCGTGACGATATCCACATTGCCGGTGCGCTCGCCGTTACCAAAGAGCGTGCCTTCAATGCGGTCCGCACCTGCCATCAGACTCAGCTCCGCGCCCGCCACGCCGGTGCCGCGGTCATTATGCGGGTGCAGGGAGATGATCGCGCTCTCCCGATTTTTCAAGTGCTTGCAGAAGTATTCGATCTGGTCGGCATAACCGTTGGGCGTGCTGCCTTCCACTGTGGAGGGCAGGTTCAAAATGACCTTGTTCTCCGGCGTTGCGTCGAGCAGCTCCATAACCCGTTCGCAAATGGCAACGGCATTGTCCATCTCCGTGCCGGTGAAGCTCTCCGGAGAATACTCATAGCGGATGTTAACCTCGGGATGCTTTTTGAGCATCTCGTCCGTGAGCTCCTTGATGAGCTTTGCACCATTGGCCGCGATCTCGATGATGCCGTCCATATCCTTCTTGAACACGACCTTGCGTTGTAAGGTGGAGGTGGAGTTATAGAAATGGACAATCACATTTTTCGCGCCCTCAATTGCCTCAAAGGTCTTGCGGATCAGGTGCTCACGCGCCTGCACGAGCACCTGGATGGTCACGTCGTCCGGAATGCAGTTTTTCTCAATCAAGGTGCGAAGGATCTCATATTCCGTTTCGCTCGCGGACGGGAAGCCGACCTCAATCTCCTTCACGCCGATGTCGACCAAGAGCTGGAACATCTCCAGCTTTTCCTCCAGGTTCATGGGGTTTACCAGCGCCTGGTTGCCGTCGCGCAGATCAACGCTGCACCAGATGGGCGCATGGTCAATCACCCGATCGGGCCATTCGCGGTGCTCTAGCTTGATCGGGGTAAACGGGATATACTTTTTGCAGCCTTCATACATAATTATAGCCATCCTTTCTCGGTTTTCCGCCGGTCTACCGGGAAGCGATTGAATTGATGGAGGGAGGAATTTTTTCTTTTAAAACGACAAAAACCCCGCCCCCTACAGCATAGGGGCGAGGAGGAATCTCCACGCGGTACCACCCTATTTCAGCCGCCTGACGGCAGCCCTCATCAGCCTCAATCAAGGCCTTGACCTTTAACGGGGTCCATCGTCCCACCCTATGATTTCAGGCGGGCGGCTCCGGAATGAGTTATACACATAAACCGCGGTGCCGGGCTTGCAGCGAACGCCGGCTCTCTGAGACGCGCGGGGATATGTCTTGTTTCCTTCACAGCCTTTTGGGTAAACCAAAGCAGAATGTTCAATTGTTGTGATTGTTATTATAGAGGGAAATTAGCAGATTGTCAACCAAAAATAATAAAAAATAGCCGGTAGTTAACTGCTTGCGTAAGAGATGCGTGTCTCTGTGATCTATGCGGTGATGGCGAACTCTGCCTTGTTACTCGCTTTGCTTCGTAATAAAAAATAGCCGGCGGTTTTCTGCAATCGCAAGCTGTGCGTATCTCTTAGACCCGCGTGATTATGGCAGGCCTTGCTTTGTTACTCGCTGCGCTTCGTAATAAAAAATAGCCGGCGGTTTTCTGCAATCGCAAGCTGTGCGTATCTCTTAGACCCGCGTGATTATGGCAGGCCTTGCTTTGTTACTCGCTGCGCTTCGTAATAAAAAAATAGCCGGTAGCTAACTGCTTGCGCGAGGTTGCGGCGGGTTTAGCTTTGGAAATAGGCCTGCGGTTGATGCGTAACCTGCCGTATTTGCCCCTTGTGTAAACACGTTTTGTACACCAAGGGTATTTTAGATCAATAAATTTTATATTATCCCGTGTTAACAATTTTCATTGACGCTTAGCCGCACCATCAGCCACCTGTTTTTTCTATATTCCACATCCAAGGGAATCATCATTTTTATTACGAGGGGGGGGCGAGGAGCAAAACGGAGCCCCGCAAGCCCACAGAACAAATAGCATTCTGCTTAGGAGCCAAGCAGTTACAGCTATTCTGTAACGATAAAAGCAGCCCCGTCTTATTTAGACGGGGCTGCCTTTCATCATTTCATTGCAAAATCCAGTAAGCAATCGACCAAATCCAGTGGAGCGCTGACTGATCAAAGTCATGCACATCATTTCATGATGCGGTGATCGTCTGCCGTTTTATTTCTGTGGTTTTACCACCAGGTTCACCAGCTTACCCTTGACATAGATTTCCTTCACGATTTGCATATTCTCAATCGCTGCCTTGATCTTCTCCTCCTGCTTTGCCAACGCAATCGCATCAGCCGCCTCCATCTCTGCCGGGATAGAGAGCTTCGCGCGCACCTTGCCGTTGAGCTGCACAACGATCTCAACCGTTTCATCCTTGCACTTTGCCTCGTCGTAAGCAGGCCACTGCTGATCCGTCACCGTGCCGCCGAAGCCCATTTGCTCCCAAAGCTCCTCTGTCATATGCGGGGCAAAGGGGTTAAGCAGAAGCGTCAGCGTGCGCAATTCGCCCTTCGTCACCGCGCCTGTATCTGCGATCGCATTGAGCAGGCTCATCATCGCGGCAATCGCGGTGTTTGCCTTCAGGTTGTCGATATCCTCTGTTACCTTCTTGATCGTGCGGTGTATAGGCGCTTCCAACTCCGGGCGGTAGCCGTCGCCATCCACCGCAATCTCCTGAAGATTCCAAACGCGGTCAAGGAACCGCTTACAGCCCTTGATGGAAGCGGAATTCCAGGGGGCCGCCTTCTCAAAATCGCCGATGAACATCTCATAAAGCCGCATGGTATCCGCGCCGTATTCATTGACAATATCGTCAGGGTTTACAACGTTTCCGCGGGATTTGCTCATCTTCTCGCCGTTTTCACCCAAAATCATGCCGTGGCTCGTGCGCTTCTGGTAGGGCTCCTTAGTGGGCACCACACCGATATCATAAAGGAATTTATGCCAGAAGCGGCTGTAGAGCAAGTGGAGCGTGGTATGTTCCATACCGCCGTTATACCAATCCACCGGCGTCCAGTATTCAAGCGCTTCCTTGGAGGCAAGCGCTTCATCATTATGCGGATCGCAATAGCGCAGGAAATACCAGGAGGACCCCGCCCACTGAGGCATGGTGTCCGTTTCGCGCACAGCCTTTCCGCCGCAGTGCGGGCAGGTGGTATTCACCCAATCCGTCATCTTGGCAAGCGGCGATTCTCCCGTTTCCGTCGGCTCATAGGAATCCACCATTGGCAGCTTCAGCGGAAGCTGATCCTCCGGCAGCGGCACATAGCCGCACTTTTCACAATAGACGATCGGGATCGGCTCGCCCCAGTATCGCTGGCGGGAGAACACCCAGTCGCGCAGTTTAAAGTTCACCTTGGAGCGACCTTTCCCGTTTTCAGAAAGCCATTCGGTGATTTTTCCCTTCGCCTCATCCACCGTCATACCTGTTAAAAATCCAGAGTTGACCATAACGCCGCTCGCGCAGTCTGTAAATGCTTCCTTCTCCACGTCGCCGCCCTGGACCACCTCGATAACCGGCAGATCAAATTTTTTTGCAAACTCCCAGTCACGCGTATCGTGCGCGGGCACCGCCATGATCGCGCCCGTGCCGTAGGAGACAAGAACATAATCGGAGATAAAAATTGGAATTTCCGTATCGTTGACCGGGTTTACCGCACGCACGCCCTTGATGCAAACGCCGGTTTTATCCTTGTTAACCTCTGTGCGCTCGAAGTCGGATTTGCGGGCCGCCTCTGCCTGATAGGCCCGCACTTCATCCAGGTTTTCAATTTTGTCCGCCCATTTTTCGATCAGAGGATGCTCCGGGGAAAGCACCATATAGGTAGCGCCGAAGAGCGTATCCGGCCTGGTGGTATAAACAGTCATCTTATCGCCCGTTGTGGCGGTAAAATCAACCTCCGCGCCGGTGGAGCGACCGATCCAGTTGCGCTGCTGTACCTTGACACGGTCGATAAAATCAAGCTCGTCCAGATCGTCGAGCAGTCGCTGGGCATAGGCCGTAATTTTTAGCATCCACTGGCTTTTGACCCGGCGCACCACCTCGCTGCCGCAGCGCTCGCACACGCCGCCCGCGGCCTCCTCATTGGCCAGCACACACTTGCAGGAGGGGCACCAATTGACAGCCATCTCCTTTTTATAGGCAAGTCCCTTTTTGAAGAGCTGAAGGAATATCCACTGTGTCCATTTATAATAAGATGGGTCCGTTGTGTTCACTTCGCGGCTCCAATCGAACGAAAAGCCAAGAGATTGCAGCTGCTGCTTAAAGTGCGCCACGTTATCATGCGTGACGATCTCCGGATGGATATGGTTCTTAATGGCATAGTTCTCCGTGGGCAGGCCGAAGGCGTCCCACCCCATTGGATAGAGCACGTTATAGCCCTGAAGCCTCTTTTTACGCGCCACAATATCCAGCGCCGTATAGGAGCGCGGGTGGCCGACGTGCAGCCCCTGCCCAGAAGGATAAGGGAATTCTACCAGGCAGTAGAATTTCGGGCGGTTATATTCGTTTTTGGCATGGAAAACGCCCGTTTCCTCCCACCGATCCTGCCATTTCTTTTCCACCTGTTTAAAATCGTAGTTCATCTACAGTCCATCCTTTCTATCCTTTTTAAAAAAGGCGCCAGCCCTTTCTAAAAATGCCTCAGCTGTCGATCATATCGTCGATTTCAATCTTCTTGCCGTCCGCCCATAGGCGCTCAAGGTTATAATAGGCCCTGCTCTCCTTGTGGAATACATGCACCACCACGCTGCCATAATCCAGCAGAATCCATCCCGTGGCGCGGCCTTCAATATGGCCCGCCTCTACGCCCTGCTTAGAAAGCGCATCCTCTACCTCGCTCGCAAGAGCGCGCACATGTGTATTGGACGTTCCGTTTGCAATCACAAAGTAATCGGCCACCACGGATAATTCCGTGATCTGGATCACTTCAATATCCTCCGCCTTTTTCTCATCCAGTGCGCGGACAGCAGCCTTTACCAGATCAATTCCTGTCATCAAATCCCTCCGTGTGTTAAACTCTCTTTTATCATTCACCAAAACCGTTATCTTTACAAGGGCTACTCAATATCTTTGGCCCGAAACAGCACAAATTTCACTTGGCTAACATTATCGACCGTATCAATCTGCTCCGCCGCAACCTCATAATTGAAAAACAGGGAGGGATAGATGAGATCGTATACATCCGTATTTACGTTAAGCATCATCACGATAAAATCCACGCTCTTCTCCTGCACGATCTGGCGCTGCTGAGCACGCATCTCCGGCAGGTTTTCATCCGGAATATTGAGCAGGCAAAAATATTTGTTCACCGGCAGGATATCCGCTGCATAGTAAAACCCGGCATCGAGGAAGCCATAGTTCAGCAGCGTGGCATTCTCCTTTTCGTGAATGATATCCGCAAACTTGTATTGGACACAATCCTCCTTTGGCACACCGAGCAAATAGGTGTTTGCACATAACTGATAAGAAGCGCCCGTTAGCACGAGCGTCAGAACGGCGGCCAGCGCTAGCATCCCTTTGCCCGGCTGGGAATTCCGTTTTGGCCCTTTGCCCCAAACCATCTCATACAGCCCCGCGGCAATATGAATCGCAACCACCCCGGCAAGGCAGGTAAACCCGGCATAGATAAAGAAATAATAGGTATACGACCGGCCTCCCCAATACAGGCCGAGCGTTAGGAACACCGCGCATAACAGCGGCCCCACCGCTCCAACCCAATTTTTGTGAAGCTTGCGAAAAACCAGCATTCCGGCGATCCCTACTACCGCCGTGCCGAACAGCCATGGCGAACGCTCGCTCATACGCACGATCACCTGCCAGATACTTTGCATGCGCTCGGCCATAGTCATCGGAGTGGAATAACCAAAAATATTGTTATAAAAATAAACCTCGATGAGATCCTTCAGCGCTCCGTGCGCCCCGAAATAAACAAGCCAGGGGAGCGCCGTTGCCGCCATCCCACCCAAAAAGACTAGGCAGCTGATAACCGCCCTGCCAAGCCCCTGCGTAAACAAGAGCGCAAACGCAACCACCGCCATAAAGCCAAACCAAAAGCCCAGCAGGGAAAACTTCATCCACAGCACGCATCCGGCGCAGACGCCCGTCAACACAAGCCAACTCAGCGGCATCGGTTTTGGGTATTCTTCCCGGCAGTAACGCAATAGGATATATAGCGTGAACGCGAGCAGCGGCAGGATATATTCCTCCGTCTCCCCGCCGTGAAAAAAGCTAGGGGAGACAAAGCTCACCAGCGCCATCAACGGCGCGGCGATATAAAAATAGTTGGATACTGCCGGCTGGAAGAACAGCGTGACGATTTTATAGGAATAAAACAAAAAGAACGTATACGATAAAATCTCCAGCAGATAAACGCCGAAAAAAGATCGGCTCGATACAAGCGACGCTAGGCCGTATAAAAAATAGAGCAACGGCCCCTTTTGCTCTACCAGATCCCGATAGGGCACAAGGCCGTGCATCATACCCTTACCCACGGTGAAAAAGCATTGGATATCGCTTCCATTATTCAGAGGATATAAAAAAGAGCTCTTTGTGCAGATTGTTAGAAAACAAAAAGACACAAACAGGCAATAGAGCAACATCCCTATCTGAACCCGGCGCTCTGTTTTATGCATGGTCCACCACCCTTTCCTATGCAGTTCCAGCGATAATGATCTCATTATACGCCTCCACGCTATCGGTATGAATCACCTGCCCGCTCTGCACAAGATCTGTGATGCAGAAACGCATTCCCTTCAGCATCGCGGCTTCGAGGCTCACCCCAGCCGCCGCGCGCATCTCCTCCACGCCGTTATAATCGCGGTCCGCGGAGATAAAATCCGCAATATAGAGCACCTTTTCCAACACACTCATGCCTGCGCGGGCTGTGGTATGGTAGCGGATCGCCCGTAAAATATCCGCATCCTTTACCTGCAAAGCCGTGCGTGCATAGGCCTCGCCTGCCATCGCATGCCATAGCTTGGGGTTTGCACGCTCATCTGCCGTAAGAACAGCGTCCGCTTGCTCCAAAACGGCAAGCTGCTCCTCCGGCGGACTGTTTTTCATTATATCATGCAGGATTCCCGCTGTATATGCTTTTTCTGGATCGGCTCCATATTTTTGGGCTAGCCGCCTTGCCTCTTGTGCTACATTGAGCGAATGCGCAAAGCGCTCCGGGCGAAGCTTTCCGCGTATAGCGGCGATAAATTCTTCGTTTCGCTGCGTATCCAACATCCGATAAAGCCCCTTTTCCAGAATATAATGGCACACCTCGCCTGGGATCAGGTCTTTCACCTCGACGCCTTCCCGCAGCTTTTTCCGCAGTTCGGTAGAGCTAACAGGCACAGGGCGCACTGTGCAGAGGATGACCCGGCTGCTGAGGTCTCCCAGTGGGCCGCCACGGATATACGACTCCAACGAGGCATATTCCTCCATAGCCCCCCCGCGCGGCCACGGCCACGCCTGCACATGCGCGTAGCAGTTCACCGGGTTGCGCCACTGGTGGAAAGAAAGCAGCATATCCGTGCCCATAAACAAATAAAATTCTGCATTGCCATATTGTTTCTGCAATGCTGCCAGCGTATCGCAGGTGTAGCTCTTCCCGCCGCGGGAAAGCTCCAGGCCGCTAATCTCAAAAGGTTCGTCTGGAAACGCAAGGCGACACATCTCCATCCGATCTGCCCCGCTCGCGAGCTCATGCGCCTGCTTATGCGGCGGAAGGTTAGCCGGGATAATGAGCACCCGCTCAAGCCCAAGCGCCTGTGCGAGCGTGCGCGCCAAATGAACATGGCCGCTGTGCGGCGGGTTGAAGGTTCCGCCATAAATGCCAATGCGCCGCTTACCCGGCTCCAACATTTTTTCCCCTGCCATTGCGTTTTCCTCCGTTGGCCGAGCCTATTTGCCACGGCCCTGCCGTGTGGAAAAGCGGCCGCCCTCCCGCTTCTGGCGCAGCCGCACCGCACTCTTGCGGCTGTTGGGGCGATTACCAATGCCCGACTTTGGTTTTTCCTTCCTCACCGGTTCATGAAGCGCCGGGCTATAGCGGTATAGCACAATGCTGCCGCCAATCACCTGAACAATATCGGCCCCAGTCGCCTCGGCCAGCTTCTGTGCAATCGCCTTCGGCGGCTCCGGCGTTGTTTCCAAAAGCACCTTTAGCTTGATGAGCTCCCGCGCGCGCAAGGCGTCGTCCGTCTGCGCAATCAGCGCATCGTTCACACCGCCCTTGCCTGCCTGGAACACAGCCTCCAAAGAATTTGCCTGCGCGCGTAGCGCCGCTCTTTCCTTACTTGTCATAGATGATCCTTTCCTGTTTCAAGATACGCCGGCAGCTCCTGTGCCAGCTTACGCAGCGCATTCCCACGGTGACTAACACGGTCTTTCTCCTGCGCTGTCAGCTCTCCAAAGGTTTTTCCCCCAACGAGAAACAGCGGGTCATATCCAAAGCCACCCCCGCCGCGCGGTTCAAATGCAATCGTCCCCTCACAGGCGCCACGCACGGTCAATTGCCTCCCATCCGGGAACACACAGCACACGCTGCTGACAAAGCGCGCCGTGCGCTGTTGTGCCGGAACAGCCTGGAGGTTTTTCAGCAAAAGCGCGTTGTTTTTTTGATCATTTCCATGCTCGCCCGCATAGCGCGCAGAATACACGCCGGGCGCGCCGCCCAGCGCATCCACCTCAAGCCCGGAATCATCTGCAATGCAGGGCAAACCGCTCTCCCTGCATCCGGATTCCGCCTTGAGATAGGCGTTTTCCTCAAAGGTTTGGCCTGTCTCCTCCACATCGGTGAGCGCAACGCCCGCCTCCTCCGCAGTGAGAACGCGGATGCCCAGGGGCGATAAAATCCGCGCGAGTTCATCGCGTTTTTTTAAATTATGGGTCGCTATTAAAAAATCCATACGGATGGTCATTCCTTTCCTGCGCCAGTCAATTTGAAAGAGCGATTCCAAACTGCTTCTGCCCTTTTTGTGCTTAGCTTAATCCGGATTGCCCAGGCGCGTTCTCCAGCGCTGCCTGCGCAAATAACGCCGCTCCCTGCGGAGCAGCCTACGCTGCCTGCGCCTCTCCAAACGCTTTTGGCGGCGCACCGCATATTTGCTGGAGCGCTGATCGCGCTTCGGGTCTCCGAGGTAATCCCAGAGGCCCGGATGCTTTTTGTGCCGAAGTTCCAACGGATGATTGCGCTCTCCGCCGCGATCATACCAACGGTGGTATATTTTCTTCCACAGTTGCCAAAAGAAGCGGCCTGCTGCCCGAACCGCTTTGATTCCCCTACCCATGTTGATGACCGTCCTTCCGCTTTCCAACAGCTTATGATTCCTGTAGCCCATCCTCTTCCCGGCTGACCTCTTCAAACAGACCCTGCGCAAACGCTTCGGCGTCAAAGGGTTGTAGGTCGTCCACCTGCTCGCCAACGCCTACAAATTTAACCGGAATTTTCAAATCGTCCATGATGCTCAGCACCACGCCGCCGCGGGCTGTGCCGTCGAGCTTTGTCAGCACGATGCCCGTAATTTCCGCCGCATTCATAAACTCACGCGCCTGGTTCACGGCATTCTGGCCCGTGGTCGCGTCGAGCACAAGGAGCACCTCACGGTCAGAGTAAGGAAGCTCTCTGTCAATCACCCGATAAATTTTAGCAAGCTCTTCCATCAGGTTCTTTTTATTGTGCAGCCGACCCGCCGTATCGCAGATGATCAGATCCGCATCCCGCGCCTTGCCCGCCGCAATCGTATCGAAAATAACCGCCGCCGGGTCTGCGCCCTCGCGGTGCTTGACGATCTCCACACCGGCACGGTCCGCCCAGATTTCAAGCTGCTCAATTGCAGCGGCGCGGAAGGTATCCGCCGCCGCCAAAATCACCTTTTTGCCCTGCGCCTTATAGTAGGCCGCCATCTTGCCGATGGTGGTCGTTTTGCCTACTCCGTTTACCCCGATCACCAGGATCACAGATGGGATCGTATCAAGCTCCATCCCCTCCTTGCCGGAGAGCATGTCGGCCACAACCTCCCGGATCACCCGGCGCAGCTTGTCCGGTTTTTTCAAATCGCGTTTTTTCACGCGGTCGCGCAGCTCGTCGATGATGTGCTGCGCCGTTGTCACGCCCACATCGCCCATGATGAGGATTTCTTCCAGCTCCTCAAAAAGATCATCGTCAATTGCGGCGCTCGCTTCCAGCACGGAATCGATTGCGCCGGACATCTGCTCCCGCGTCTTTTTTAATCCAAAATTAAATTTTTTAAAAAGCCCCATGAAATCGGCCCCCTGCTATTCTTTCTTGATCCAACAGCCGGATGCTTCGAGCCGTGCTCATCAAAAAAGCCGGCCGAATCAAACGGATTCTTTTTTATCATATCATACTGCGGCTGAGAAATCCATGTATCCGCCCAGAAAAACGCCAATGTTTCACCCGATCCCAAGCTTCTTCGCCATCTCCGCCGTTTTGAGCTCCAGCATTTTGGATACGCCCTCCTCCTGCATCGTAATGCCATAGAGAACGTCCGCCTCCTCCATCGTGCCGCGGCGGTGGGTAATCAGGATGAACTGCGTGCTGCGCGTCATACGGCGGCAATACTGCGCGTAGCGCGTAACGTTAACATCATCGAGCGCGGCCTCCACCTCGTCGAAAATACAAAACGGCGAGGGCGTCACTTTCAGAATGGCAAACAGGAGTGCGATTGCCGACAGGCCCTTTTCTCCGCCGGAGAGCAAATCGATATTCTGCACGTTTTTTCCCGGCGGCTGCACCTTGATATCAATGCCGCACTCCAGCACGTCGTGTGGGTCTTCCAGCAGCAGCTCCGCCTTGCCGCCGCCGAACAGCTCGGTAAAAGTTTCCCCAAAGTGGTTGTTAATTTATTAAAACATGCTCGCGGAACTGATCGGACATTTCTTCGTCAGCTCATCAATCAGCCGGAGCAATTCATCGCGCGACGCCTCCACATCACCGATTTGCTCTTTTAAGAAGGTGTAGCGCTCGCTAACCTCCTTATATTCCTCAATCGCGCTGACATTGACGCTCCCCAGCGCCCGAATCTGCGCCTTCAGCTCCGAAAGCCGCCTCTGCGCCTTGGCGGGCTCCTTCAGCTCCGGGCAGAGCTGCTCTGCCTCCCGGCGGGTGAGCTGGTATTCGTCATAGAGCTTATTAACCGTTTCATCATATTCCTTGCGCATGGCGGCCTTGCGCTCCTCCAGCCTAGCGAGCTCACCACTGAGTTTCTCCCGCTCGGCGGATTTCGCCCGCTCCATCAGCCGCAGCTTTGAAGAACGCGCCTCCAGCTCGTTACGCTTCGCAATATAACCCTCAATCTCTTCTTTTGATCCTCCGCTCTGCCCGCGAAGCGTGTGCGCCTGTGTTTCCAGCTCCGCCTTTTCCTCGGCAAGGGCGCGGTTTTTCTCCTCCACGCCGGCAATTTCCGCGCAAAGCTCCTCTGCGCGCGCCAGATGCCCAGCGCGGCGGCGTTCCAGCGACTCGATCGTCTCCGCGTGGGCCTGGCGGTCTTTCTCGGCCGCAAGCAGGGAGAGTTGCAGCTCATTTTCCTGCCCGCTTAAAGCGGCTCGCTTCGCGGCGAGCGCTTCGCGTTCCTCTGTAACGGCGGAAAGCCGCTGCTCTGCCTCCTCCATCCGGGAGGAGAGCTCCGCTTCTCTGATATGCGCCTGCTCCAGCTCCTTTTCCAAGCCGGAAAGCCGCATCGCAGCCGCATCGCGCTCGCGCTGCAAATCACCGGCCGTGGCGTTTGCCGTTTCCAACTGGCCCGCAACAAGGCGGAGCGTGCTTTCACTGCGCACGCGCTGCTCCTGTGCGCGCGTCAAATCCGCCTGCGCGCCTTCAAACTCCGCCTGCGCCGCAGCGAATTCCTCCCGCGCCGTCTTATAGGCGGCAGCGCCTTCACTGAGCTTCGCCTGCGCTGCCTGCATCTCGGTGCGCAGCTTCTCAATCTCATTCGAGCGGCTCAAAAAGCCCGCATTCTGCATCCGGGAACCGCCTGTCATCGAGCCGCCAGCATTGATGATCTGGCCGTCGAGTGTGACGATGCGGAATCGGTAGCTGAATTTTCGCGCAATGGCAATGGCGCAATCCATATCCTCTGCAACCGCTGTGCGCCCAACCTGCGCCTTAACAACCGCTTCATATGTTGCATCGCACTTTACCAGGTCAGATGCAACGGCGACAAAGCCATCGCATTGGGCAAGGCCCCGTTCCTCCAACATCCGGCCGCGCACGGCGCTCAATGGCAAAAATGTCGCCCGACCGCCTTTCGTCTCCTTCAAAAATTGGATGGCCCGCTTGGCGTCGCCTTCACTGTCCGTCACAATATTCTGGAGCGCTGCGCCGAACGCCGTTTCAATAGCAACGGCATACTGCTCCGGCACGGAGATCAACTGGGAAAGCGCGCCGTGGATGCCGCGCAGGCTGCCCCGTTTTGCCTCCCGCATCACAGCGCGCACGCTGCCTGTGTAGCCCTCCATATTCTTTTCCATATCCTCGAGCATATTGACGCGCGAGGTTTTCTGCCGCAGGTCAAGCTCCAGGTTTTCCTGCTCCTTCTTCCGCTTTTCCGCCCTGACGCGGCGGGAATCGAGCCGCATGGAGTAGCCCTTCATCGCATTTGAGAGCTCCTCCACCGCCTCCCCGCATTTTGCATAGGCGGTCTCCGCCGCTTCTTTTTCCTGCGTCAGCCGCTCAATCAGCTCGCTGCGGGCAGCAAACGTTTCGTCGATCGTCGCCATGCGTGCGGTGATTTCTGCCATGGCGCTCTCCGCATGCGAGGACTGCACGCGGCAATCCGCCACTTGGCCGCCAAGCTGTGCGATCTCTGCCGAAATGGATGCGCAACGGCCCGCAAGCGCCTCGCCCTGCACATTGAAATCCGCCGCCTGGCGAGCTAGCCTCTCCAGCGCGGCATGCTGTTCCCCCGCCTGACGGATTAACGCTTCAATCGCGCCGCGCTCCTGCGCGATGCGCTCCTCGAGGTGGCGGCAGGTTTCCTCCGCCTGCTCCTGATCCTTTTGAATGCGGGCAATCGTATCATTGTTATGTAAGATCGAATTATCCGCCACTGCCGCCTGCGCCTCCAGCCGAGCGGCCTCCTCCTCCAGCCGGGCCGCCCCGTGGCGCACCTCGTCAATGCGCACCGTCACCTCCTGCGACTGGGCGATGATCGATTCGATCTCCTCCTCAATCTCCGCGAGCTCCCGCTCGGCGCCCTCATGCTGGGCATTGGCAAGCGAAATTTTATGCTCCTGCTCGCGCAGGCGCTCGTTAGACTGCCGGATCGTATGCAGCCAAAGGCCAATCTCCAGCTCCTTTTTCTCCTGCGCCAGCACCAAAAAGCGCTCCGCCTTCTCGCTCTGCTCCCGCAGGGGCTCCACGCGCGCTTCCAGCTCGGAGAGAATATCCTTCAAGCGCACCAGGTTTTCCTGCGCCTGTTCTAAGCGGCGATTCGCATCCGTACGCCGGTAGCGGTAGTGGGAGATCCCAGCCGCTTCCTCAAACATCTCGCGCCGTTCGCCGGATTTTGCGGAGATCATATCCGCAATTTTGCCCTGGCTGACGATCGAATAGCCATCGCGCCCGAGGCCCGTATCCATAAACAGCTCATGGATATCCTTGAGCCGCACGGCGTTTCCATTGATACGGTATTCGCCCTCGCCGGAGCGGTAATAGCGGCGGGTTACGGCCACTTCGTCCTCATCGAGCGAGAGGGCGCGGTCGCGGTTATCGAGCCGCAGCGTCACCTCGGCAAAGCCCTGCGCCCTGCGCACGCCGGTGCCGCTGAATACCACATCCTCCATCTTCGAGCCGCGCAGGCTTTTGGTGGACTGCTCGCCGAGCACCCAGCGCACCGCGTCGGAAACGTTGCTCTTTCCGCTGCCATTGGGGCCGACAACGCAGGTGATCCCCTTGTCAAAGGTGAGCACCGTTTTATCCGGGAAGGACTTAAAGCCCTGCATTTCAAGTGATTTTAAAATCATCCGGTATGGAACCTCCAAGTTCAGCCGGCAGACATCAGATCTCAGTCATCAGAGCGAAAGGGTTGATCCGCCCAACGTCTGACATCTCATATCTGGCGCCCTGCTTTTACTTCATATTTTTTGCAGCCTGCATCCGCTGCGATCCGGCAGTCAAAGCCTTGCTCCTTCAGCCGTTTTAGATTTCTGCGGTGCTGACCCGCCATTTGGGAAACACAATGCGGAGCCACTCTCAAAGCTGCTTTCGAGCCTTCCGGCAGGCATTCCCGCAGCGCGTAAAGCGCGTTTTGATAATAAATTTCGCCTTCGCACAGCTCCCGGAACGCCGGGTGCCACGGCCCGGCGATATAGCCCTTCTCCACATCGCCGCCCGCATGCAGGCCAAGGCGGATTACCGGCACGCCGGCCTCTTCACACCGCAGAAGAAGCGAGGCGCAGAGAGAAACCGCTTCTTCCAGCAGCTGTGGCAAATATGTGCCGGAGAGGTACTGTTTCGCCAAAAGCGTGCCCTCTAAAACGATGGTCGGATAAATCCGCATGGTGTCAGGCTCAAGAGACAACAGCTGGCAAAGTGTATTCTCTGCGCCTGCGGGCGTATCTCCCGGCAGGCCCGTCATCATTTGCAGGCCGAGCTCAAAGCCCATCTCACGGATACGCCGAGCGGCTGACTCTACCTCCCGCGCCGTATGACCACGGCCGTTTTGCAAAAGAACGCGGTCATCCATGCTCTGCGCGCCGAGCTCAATGGCGGTCACGCCAGATTGCTTTAAAAGGGAAAGCACATCCGTTTCCACCGCGTCCGGCCGGGTAGAAACACGGATGCCTGCGATTTGCCCCCGTTCCAGATATGGCTGCGCTGCATCCAGCAATTCCCGCATATATGCCCTATCAATCGCCGTGAAGCTGCCGCCAAAGAAGGCGAGCTGCGCGCCCGCACAATCCCGCGTGCGTAAGGTGCGCAGGGCCGTTTCTACAGCGGCTGACACATCCGCCGCGCGCGGTTTTTTCAACGCACCGGAAATACTCTTTTGATTACAGAAGCTGCACTGGTGCGGGCAGCCCTCGTGCGGAATGAATAGGGCAATGTTAATATGCTTCCCGCTCACAGGCCCATCAGCGCGAGCGCCTCGCGCGCAGCCGCCTGCTCGGCAAGCTTTTTGCTCCGGCCCGTGCCACAGCCGATGATATTGCTGTTGAGGTGCACTTCCACAGTAAAGGATTTATCATGATCCGGCCCGCTCTCATCCGTGAGCACATATTCCAGCTCCTCCTCCGGATTCTGCTGGATGATCTCTTGAAGCGTGGTTTTATAATCCTTGAAGGGCAGGCTGTGCTGCACCGCATCCTTGATAAAACGCAGCACAAAGGTGCGCGCGCTTTCGATCCCGCCGTCGAGGTAAATGGATGCGATCACCGCCTCAAATGCGTCCGCTAGGATTGAGGGCCGCTCACGGCCACCCGTGTTCTCCTCCCCGTGGCCCAGGCGCAAATATTTCCCTAAGGAAACCTCCAGCGCAAAGCCGTGCAAGGATTTTTCACATACCGTAGCCGCGCGCAGCTTCGTCAGCTTGCCCTCCGGCAGATGAGAAAAATGGCGGTAAAAATAATCCGCAGTGATAAAGCCGAGCACGGAATCCCCTAAAAATTCCAGCCGCTCGTTGCTGCCATAGGGCACCTGCCGCTCGTTCGCATAGGAGGAGTGCGTCAGCGCGCGCTCCAGCAAGTTTTGATCCCGATAGGCATACCCCAGCTTTTGCTCCAGCTCCTTGAGCTGTTCCTGACCGTTCATCCGTATGACCGTCCTTTCCATGCCCGCTCTAAAAATGCGTGTAGGCTACCGTCCGTTAGGCTTCCGACGCCTGGGCGGACTTTGTCACTGCATTTGCAATATTTTCGATCACGCCTGTTTCACTGAACTGCTTCGCTTGCCGGATCGCGCTGCAAAATGCCTTCGCATTGGAGGAGCCGTGCGCCTTGATCACCGGCTTTGAGATACCCAGCAGAGGCGCTCCGCCGAACTCGGTGTAATCCATCCGCTTTTTGAAATCCATCAGCCCATTTTTGATCATCAAAGCGCTGAGCTTTGTGATCGCATTCTGTTTAAAAATGCCCTTGATGTTAGCCATCATCGCCCCGGCCACACCCTCATACATTTTTAGAAGCATATTGCCCGTGAAGCCATCCGCCACCAGCACGTCGCACGCGCCGAAGGGGACGTCGCGCGCTTCGACATTGCCAATAAAATGGTAAGAGGAAGCCTCCATCAGCCCATAGGCCTCCAGCTGGAGCGGCCCGCCCTTGGTTTTTTCCGTGCCGATATTGGCAAGCCCCACGCGCGGCTGTTCCACACCGAGCACCTTTTGCATATAAAAGCTGCCCATTGCGCCGAACTGATCGAGCATCTGCGCGGTGCATTCCACATTCGCGCCACAGTCCATCAGCAAAAACGGCGCCTCGTTCGATGGCAGGACACTGGCAATCGCCGCGCGGCGCACCCCACGAATGCGCTTGACAAGAAGCGTTGCGCCTGCCACCAGCGCACCCGTGCTGCCCGCGGAGACGAACGCATCGCCCCGGCCCTCAGCCAATGCTTTCAGGCCGATCGCCATAGAGGTATTCCCCTTCTCCTTCGCAATGCTCGTCGGCGCATCCTCCATGCCCATCACATCCGGCGCGTGGAGGATTTCCATTCGGTTGAGGGAAATCCCACTTTCCTGCGCGCAGGCCTTGATTTTTGCCTCGTCGCCCGTGAGGAGGATGGTAACCCCCAGCTCGCGCACTGCCGTTTCGCAGCCTTTCAGAATGGCAAGCGGCGCGTTATCCCCGCCGAATGCGTCTGCAATGATTTTCATCCGTCCGACCTTCTCTCCATATGTTGTGCATTTTCATGCCGTTTTATTGATGGATGCCTTCCTCCCGCAGCCGGGCGGAAAGAGCTTCCAGTGCCCGGGTAGAAAGCGATTCATATCTCTCCCTTTTCTCACGAACCGGCCTTTCCAGCGGCGGCAGTACGCCGAAATTTGCTCCCATCGGCTGAAAATTCTTCACCGACGGATCGCTGATATAGCCTGCCAGCGCGCCGAGCATCGTCTCCCGCGGCAAAACCAGCGGGTCTTGCCCACGAAGCCTGCGCGCTGCGTTGAGCCCTGCAAGGACGCCGGAACCGGCTGATTCCATATAGCCCTCCACGCCTGTGATCTGCCCGGCAAAGAACAAATCCGGTCTCTTGCGCATAGAGTAATCCGCGTTTAACAGCCGCGGAGAATCGAGAAAGGTATTGCGGTGCATCACGCCGTAGCGCAGGAATTCCGCGTTTTTGAGCGCCGGGATCATCGAAAACACGCGCTTCTGCTCGCCAAATTTCAGGTTGGTCTGGAAGCCTACGAGGTTATACATCGTTCCGCCCGCATTCTCTTTGCGCAATTGCAGAACCGCCCACGGCCTATGCCCGGTGCGCGGGTCTCGCAACCCTACCGGCTTTAAAGGGCCGAAGCGCATCGTATCCGCCCCGCGGGAGGCCATCACCTCAATAGGCATACAGCCTTCGTAAACGCCTTTCTTTTTGTCAAACGTATGCAGTGGGGCGCTTTCGGCATGGAGGAGAGCATCATAAAACGCCTCATATTCCTCCTTGTCCATCGGGCAGTTAATATAGTCGTCCTCCCCGCCCCGACCATAACGGGATTGGGTGAAGGCGCAATCCATATCAACGCTATCTGCACTCACAATTGGTGCGGCGGCGTCGAAAAAGCTCAGCGCTTCGCCGCATAACGCGGCAATCTCCCCCGCGAGCGCGTCGGAGGCGAGCGGCCCTGCCGCGATAACCGTGACGCCCTGTTTCGGGACCGCCGTCGCCTCCCGATGCTCAACCGTGATGCGCGCATGCGCACAGATTTGCTCTGTGACTAGGCGGGAAAACTGCTCTCGATCCACCGCGAGCGCACCGCCCGCCGGAACACGGCTTTCATAGGCGCAGGCAACACACAGCGAGCCCAGCGCCTGCATCTCGGCTTTCAGCAGGCCCGCGGCGGAAGCGAGCCGCTCCGCTTTCAGGGAATTCGAGCAAACAAGCTCCGCAAATCCGGCGCTGTGGTGGGCGGGAGAGAAGCGGATGGGCTTCATCTCAACGAGCGTTACCTCAACGCCTGCCTGCGCCAGCTGCCAAGCTGCTTCGCAGCCTGCGAGCCCCGCGCCAATTACTGTTGCCTGATTCTCCATGGATTGGATTCCTTTCTGAATTTACGATTCTGCTTCCGGCTTTTCTTCCGATTCGGCGGCGCCCTTCTTCTTGCGCTCCGCCTTGCGCTCATAGCCGCAATCCTCATTTAGGCAGACGATCAGGCCGCCGCGCCGTTTGAAGAGGGATTTGCCGCACTTTGGGCAGGTTTCCGCTGTGGGCTGATCCCAGGTCATAAACGTGCAGTCCGGATAATTGCTGCATCCATAAAACGGATAGCCGCGCTTTGACTTCTTCATAATCACCTTGCCGCCGCACCGCGGGCAGAATGCGCCCGTTTCCTGCACAAGGGGCTTTGTATTTTTGCATTCCGGGTAGCCGGGGCAGGCGAGAAATTTGCCATACCGCCCTACCTTGACCACCATCATACGCCCGCACTTTTCACAGGGGATATCCGTTTCATCTTCGGCGAGCTTGATTTTGACGTCCTTCATCTCCTCCTTGACCTTTTGGAGGGTCACGTCGAAGTCGTCATAAAACGCATGAAGCATCTTAATATAATCCTCCTGGCCCTCGCCGACCTTGTCGAGCGACGATTCCATGGAGGCGGTAAATTTTGTGTTGACGATCTTGGGGAACTTTTCGCGCAGCAGCTTCGTCATCGCCTCGCCCAGCTCCGTGGGGTGCAGCTGCTTTGCCTCGCGCTTGACGTAATCCCGGCCAGTGATCGTTGAGATAATGGAGGCATATGTGCTCGGGCGGCCAATGCCGTTTTCCTCCAGCGTTTTGATCAGTGAGGCCTCTGTATAGCGGGGCGGCGGCTGTGTAAAGTGCTGGTGTCCGCCGATCTCCTTGAGCTTTAATTTGTCGCCCTCCTTAATCTCCGGCAGGCGGCCGTCCGCTTCTGCATCATCCGTGCTCTCCTCATAAAGGACCGTGAATCCATCAAATTTGATGGAGTAGCCGCTGGCAGTAAAAAGATAATGTCCACCTTCCTGCGGCTCCTGTGCAGGCAGCGCCTCAATCTCCGCGCGGACAGTATTTTGAATACAATTGGCCATCAAGCTCGCCATAAAGCGCTTCCAGATCAGGTTATACAGCTTATATTGATCGGCCGTCAGGCTCTTTTTTGCCTGCTCCGGTGTGAGCTCCGGCATGGTGGGGCGAATCGCCTCGTGCCCATCCTGCGCGTTGGCACGGGATTTAAAATAACGCGGTTTATCCGGCAGATATTTCTCACCCCAATGCTCCTTGATATAATCATTGCCCTGCGCGCGCGCCTCCTCGGAGATGCGTAGAGAATCCGTTCTCATGTAAGTGATAAGGCCCACAGAGCCAATGCCTTCCACTTCAACGCCCTCATAGAGCTCCTGCGCCGCTTTCATCGTCCGGCGGGCCTGGAAGCCCATGCGCCGCGATGCCTCCTGTTGCAGGGTGGATGTGATAAAGGGCGGGGCCGGGCTTTTGCGGCGTGTGCCCTTTTTGACTGTTTTTACACGGTATTGCGCGCCGTCGAGCTGCGAAAGGATCGCATCGGCCTGCTCCTTATTTTCAATTTTTATCTTGCCCTGCTCATTGCCGTAAAACGCGGCGGCAAACACGCGGCGCGTGCTCGGGGTAAGAAATTTTGCATCGAGAGACCAATATTCCTCCGGTTTGAAGGCGCGAATTTCCTCTTCACGGTCTACAATCATCCGCAGCGCTACGCTCTGCACACGCCCGGCGGATAGTCCACGGTGAATTTTTTGAGAAACAAAAGGGCTGAGCTTATATCCCACCAGTCGGTCAAGGATCCGGCGTGCCTGCTGCGCGTTGACCAGATCCATATCCACCACATGAGGGTTCTCCATGCCGTTTTTGACGCCCGTTTTTGTGATTTCATTGAAGGTTACGCGGTTGGCCTCGCTCAAATCTAAATTCAGAATCGTTGCAAGGTGCCACGAGATCGCCTCTCCCTCGCGGTCAGGGTCGGTCGCAAGAAAAACCTTGTCGCTTGCGGCGGCGGTTTTTTTCAGGTCTTTCACAAATTGCTCCTTCCCCTTAATAATCGCATACTTTGGCGCAAAGTCTTTTTTCACATCCACACTAAGGCGCGCAGGCGGCAAATCTCGCACATGGCCCATCGAAGCGGTTACTTCATAACCTTTTCCCAGATATTTCTGAATCGTCTTGGCTTTTGCCGGAGACTCCACAATTACAAGCTTTGACATATCATCATCCTAAAAAATAAAATATATAAAATTACGAAGGCAGGGTGCGTGACAAAACCGATTATGACCAGATGGAGCAACGCGGTATGCGCCGCTCACGAGAACGGGTAGCTCTCGGTTATTTCTTATAACAATGTATAGCGCCTGCCAGATTCCGGCCGCACCAAACCGTATAGCTCCAGCTCTGTAAAAGCGCGCAGGATATCCTGCGCCGGAAGGCGCAAACGATCGGCCGCCTCATCCACATACAGCGCGCCCGCGCTGAGAAGCGTCAACAACTGTTTCGCCGGTGCGCTCAGGTGCTCCGGCATGCTTTTGCTGCCGGCAGCTTGGGCGGAAACAGCCTGTGTTTCCCTTATATTATGCATCCGTGCGCAATTATGCATGTTGTGAAGTGCCTGCCCTTGTTTTTTTTGCAGTTTTGCAAAGGGCCTATCCGCTCCGGTCAGATGGAGTGTGTCCGGATACAGGTATTGATATTCCTCCAACACATCCATTGCAGTGAGCACCGGCTTCGCCCCATCCCGGATGAGCCGGTTTGCCCCGGTATAGGCGGAGCTGACGATATCGCCAGGCACGGCGAACACGTCCCGCCCTTGCTCTAGCGCGCAGCGCGCCGTAATCAGGGAACCGCTCTTTTCACCTGCCTCAATCACGACTGTTCCACAGCTCACACCGGAGAGCAGCCGGTTTCGCACCGGAAAGGTTGTGCGGCCAGGCGGCGTGCCAGGCGGAAACTCACTGACCACCGCCCCATGTGCGGCAATCGACTCGCGCAGATATTGGTTTTCCATCAAATAACGTGCACCGAGCCCGCAGCCGAGAAATGCAACCGTCTCCCCGCCACCCTCCAGCGCGCCCATATGAGCCGCCGAATCAATGCCCAGCGCCCCGCCGCTGACGACAACTGCACCCGCTTGGGCAAACGCTTTGCATAAACCCTGCGCGATCTGCCTACCCTGAAAAGAAGCTTCCCGCGCGCCAACCACGGCCAAGGCTACACGCCCGTCCAAATCCGGCATCCGCCCCCACACATACAAGGCGGCCGGGAAATTCGGAATAGCCCGCAGCCTCTTGGGATAACACGGGTCTTCCGGCGTAAGGGCCAGCCAGCCGTTGCCCGCGCACTGCTTCAAAATCTCCTCTGCCTGCGTCAGCCTTTGGGAACGCAGCTTTTCCAACTGCCTAGCCGTAAACAGGCCCGCGAGCTTCCATTCCAGCTCGCCTGCCTCATACAGGCGGCGCGCCGTGCCAAAATAAGCAATGGCCTCCTCCAAACGCGATTGCACACCCAACGCGGATTGCAGCCAAATCCAATAGCATCGGTCATCCATGCATATGCCATCCTTTTCATTCATTCAGGGGAAGGGCACGGGAATTACCGCTCACGCATCATTTCCCACATGAGGATTGCGGCCGCAGCGGAAGCGTTTAGCGACTCCGCACGCCCGCGCATTGGGATTGTTACAAGCGCATCGCAAAGCGCCATCGTTTCCCGCGTGACGCCTGCTCCCTCATTGCCAACGACGCACACTGTCCGTGGTCCGAGGCCCGCCTCTGCAACGGAAAGCGCATCCACGCGCGGCGTGGATGCAAAAAGCCGCATACCCTGCGCCCGGCAGGCATGCAGGGCTGCCTCCATGGAATCCATGCGCAGCACAGGCACCCTCAAAAGGGAGCCCATGGCAGCACGCTGCGCTTTGGGGCTATAAAGATCGCATCCGCCCGAAACAATCAGGCCGCTTAACCCCAGCGCTTCCGCCGTGCGGGCGACCGCGCCAAGGTTGGATGGATCTTGAATATTCTCAAGGGCGATATAGCTGCCATTCTTTTCTATTGTATCGTCGCCCGGGCGTTTGTCAAGTACCTCGCAGATGCAAAAAATGCCCTGCGGGGATTGTGTATCCCCCAAACGGCGGCTAATTTCCTCTGTAATCAAAAAAACGGAAGCGGCTCTTTCCTTCAAAAAGGCCGTCTCCTTCGGGTAGCGTTCCAATGCCTGGCGGGTTAAAAAAAGCTGACGCAACGGTATGCCTGTTTGCCCCGCATCCATGCATAGCCGGGCTCCCTCCAATACGAAAAGCCCCTCCTCACGCCGCGCGGCGGCAGAGGAAAGCAGCTGCGCGGCAGCCTTCACACGGGCGTTTGAGCGGCTGGTAATCTCCTCCATAGGATTCCTCCTTGATCTAAGCGCTGGAAAATGCAAAGAAAAACACGCCCGAGTCACCCCGGGCGCGGCTTCACAATTCATTATTTCAACGCTGCTTTTGCCTGCTCGGCCAGGGAGGTAAAGGCAGCCGGGTCCGCAATGGCGATCTCAGAAAGCATCTTGCGGTTGAGCGTTACATTCGCCTTCTTCAGGCCATTCATGAAGGTGGAATAGTTCATCCCATTTTGCTTGCAGGCGGCAGAAATGCGGGTGATCCACAGGCGGCGGAAATCACGCTTTTTTTGCTTGCGGCCAATATAGGCATACTGGCCGGATTTCATAACAGCCTGCTTCGCAGTTTTGAACAGTTTGCTCTTGGAGCCGTAATATCCCTTTGCGAGCTTAAGTGTTTTATTCCTTCTCTTGCGCGTCATCATCGCGCCTTTGATACGAGCCATGGTAGGTTACCTCCGTTAATGTAAATGTTTCTTGCGTGTCTCTCTTATTTATACGGAACCAGGCGCTTAATCTGCTTCTGGTTCGTGGTGTCCGCCACGCTCGTTTTGCGCAGGTTTCTCTTGCGCTTTGTGTTCTTCTTGGTCAGGATGTGAGATTTGTTGGCATGGGCACGGATCGGTTTGCCGTTTTTCGACATTTTAAAGCGCTTTTTTGCACCGCTGTGGGTTTTAATTTTCGGCATGATAAATATCCTCCTTATTACTTCACTGGTTTTGCTGCCAAGAACATAATCATGGAACGGCCCTCAAGCTTGGCGGGTTTTTCTACGCTGCTCTCCTCTTGAAGCTCTTGTGCAAAGCGCTTCATAATCTCCAAGCCGTTTTGAGGGTGCGCCATCTCGCGGCCACGGAACCGGATGGAAACCTTGACTTTGTTCCCTTCCTTCAGGAACCGTCTGGCATGGCCGGCTTTGGTTTCAAAGTCGTGCTTGTCAATGTTCAATGACAGGCGGATTTCCTTGATCTCCACGATATGCTGATTTTTTCTTGCTTCCTTCTCCCGCTTGGCCTGCTCAAAGCGGTACTTCCCGTAGTCCATAATCTTACATACGGGCGGCGTGGCCTGGGGAGCAATTTTGACAAGGTCAAGGTCCTTCTCCTCGGCGATACGTAGCGCTTCCCGCGCAGACATGATGCCAAGCTGCTCGCCTGCATCCGTGATCACCCGGATCTCCCGGTCACGGATTTGTTCATTGATCTGCATGTCTTTGTTGCTAATGTTCAAGCACCTCCAAAACCTGTTGGGCACCGCCGGGTTACCGGCAGGGCCAAAATTAAAAAGCGCGGACAATCCTTCGTCCACGCTCAACACACAAAAATAGGGGCTACTTTGCCCTGTATTCCGGTATTGACCTGACGCGGGCACTCCCGGCAGGTGAGAACAAAAGGCGTCCTTCTTTCTTGTACCCGAGTATTATAGCAGATGGGGAACCGCCCGTCAAGCCTCTTGCCTGATTTTTTCTATTATCTATGAGGAACCCCCTTTTCTTGCACGAAACGGCCCCGCACACGCAATACATGAACGGGGCCGCCTCTATTCAGTTGTTATGGAAAAAGCTTGACGGTTATACTATAGCCCATCCGGCATGATCTGTCAACTGTTTTGAACAGAAATTCTGTCAATCGCGCTGATAAAATCTGCATTTTCACAAAAAGCGATTGTAAATAATGCCTGCGCCTGATAGAATGATAGCATACTTCAATAGAGAGAGGTTCACTTTTATGGAGATTATTTGGAATTCCTTGCTCATCGCCGCCGCCGTATGCCTTGTGCTCTTCCTTCTGGCCACAGCAGTCGGCGCCGTTTTTTCAAAATGGTTCTGGTACGGGAGAAACATCCCGGCGACCCGATGAACAAAAGTCATGTCACGCCGGAGGAGTTGGAGCGCTGGCGCAAAGCTGTCCGCGAGGGAAACGACTGGGTGGCCTCGCATAAAACACAGGAGGTTGCGATTACCTCTCACGACGGTCTCAATCTGCGCGGCCTGCTGGTGCCCGCTGAGGGCGGCATGGAGCATAGCCGCAAATTCCTCCTCGCCATCCACGGCTACCGCAGCGGCCCAATGCGTGAATATTATTACATGCTGCCCTTTTACCACTCGCTCGGCTATCATGTGCTGATGCCGGATGACCGCGCGCACGGAAAGAGCGAGGGCAGCTATATCGGCTTTGGCTGGCTCGACCGCCTTGATTGCATCGCATGGGTCCATTACATCGTCGACACTTACGGCCAGGACTGTGAAATTGTCATGCAGGGGATCTCCATGGGCGCGGCAACTGTGATGAACGCCTCCGGGGAGGCGCTTCCTCCCCAGGTGAAGGGGATCATTGAGGACTGCGGCTTTTCTACTGCAAAGGATGTATTCGCCCACGAGGCAAAGCTGCGCTACAAGCTGCCCGCCTGGCCGCTGATTCCGGCGGCCAGCATGGTATGCGGGCTGATTGCAGGCTACCGCTTTGCTCAGGATGAGCCCGTCAGGCAGATTCAAAAAGCGAAGGTGCCCTTCCTTTTTATTCATGGCAGCCGAGATGATTTTGTGCCAACTCCGATGGTGCATGAAGTTTATGATGCGTGCCCAACACATAAGACGAAGCTCCTTGTGGAAGGCGCCGCGCACGCGATGGCATATCTGGAGGACCGGGAGGGCTATGAAAAGGCGGTAAGGGCTTTTCTGGAACGCGTGACTACGCCAACGGAGTTGCCGGTTGAATAGTGTAATATAAAAAACGGTTCTATGAATCGTTTCAGCGTGGCAGAAGCGAAACAACGCCTCTACCACGCTTTCTTTCTTCCACTTCTTCCGCTTTTAAAAGAACTTCAGCTGCGTACCCTCGTATCCCAACCGGCTCGCCCGCACGATATCCTGCATCTGATATAAAATGCCCGCCTCCTCACACGCTTTGGAAAACAGTCCCCACAGCTCCTTCGCCCGGCGGCTCACACAACGGTAATCACGACGGTACTGCCGCTCATACTGCGCCCGCAGCCCTTCACCCGGAAAAAGCGCATCGAGCTTTGCAAGATACCATTCCCGCTGGTTCTCCCGCAAGGTCATGCCAAAGGCTGGGTAGATAAATTTCGCACCGCATTGTGCCGCGCGTGCGATGATCCCCAGCACATTTTCCGGCGTATCCTCCAGAAACGGCAGTACGGGCATCAGCAGAATTCCCGCGAACAGGCCCGACTCTATCAATTGCGCAAGCGCATGAAACCGCTCGGAGGAGAGCGGCGCGCCCGGCTCAATTCTTCGGCTAAGCGCATCGTCGCAGGTGGTAATAGTCAGCTTGCAGACCACGGGCATCTCCGCCCGGATTTCCTGCAAGATATCAATATCACGAGTAATAAGCGTGCCTTTTGTGGCGATTGCCGCACCAAAGCCGAAGGCTGCCAGCAGCTCTAAGGCATGGCGCGTGGCCTCCAGCTCGCGCTCATAGGGGTTATAGGGGTCGCTCATCGAACCCGTGCCCACAACGCCGGGCTTCACCTTACGCCGCAGGTCGTCGCGCACAATTTGAAGCGCGTTCTCCTTGATGCGCACCTGGTCAAAATGATCAATCCGGTAGCAATCCGACCGGCTGTCGCAATAGATGCAGCCATGGCAACAGCCGCGGTAAAGATTCATATTGTAATCCGTGCCGAACCATTCGCTGCTTTTTGTGCGTGTGACAATGGTTTTGGCGGGCACCGTTTCAATGGGCGGAAGCATCTGATCGCCTGCCTTTGCTGAAATTGGGGATCGTGGCCAGGGTTATCCGCCCGCAAAGCATTGTAAAACAGCTAAAGAAGTTTGCAGCTGCCTCAGCCCTGCGCCGCGTTCCCTTTCCACCGTTTGAGCGTGGGGAACCAGGCGAGCATCTGCCTGCGCGCCTGCTCCGGATCCAAATACATGCCCATATCCTGCCCGATCTTTACACAGCAATCAATCATTTCCTCCATCGTGCAATCCTGCTTGAACGCGCCTTTGTCATAACAGTAGCAGCAGTAGTCGTTATTCCGGCTCCCATCCGCATTGGTTGCAAAGTGCGCCTCCTGCGTCATCGGCATCCCGCAGCTCTGGCAAAATATTTTTCATCCATGTTGACCATCCTTTCCAATTGCGATGGATTCAGGATAACAAAAATAAGCTGACATCTGCGTGTCATATATGGCCAGGCTCATAAAGCGAAACAATCTCCCGCACGCGGCGGAGCAATCTTTCACGCACCTGAGGCGGGCTGAGGACACGGACGTTCGCACCATATTGTAACAGCATGCTGTAGAGCCACTCCGCATCCGGCGCATAGGTCCGCACGGTGAAGCTACCGTCCTCCTCCTTGATAATCGCGCTATGGGGGAATAGATCATAAACCTGATAGGCCATCTGCGGCGCAAACCGCAGCACGATCTGGAGCGGGGGCTGATCGCCTCCGTTATCTGTTTTCGCCCCCGCCTCCTCTCCCTCAGTGGAAAGCCTAGCCGGGTCAAAGCCCTCATGCAAAAGCTCCACTTCGTCCATCCGGCAGATTTTAAAGGTGCGCATGGCGCCGCGTTTTTCGCACCAGGCACGCAAGTACCATCCTCCACCCCGAAACAGCAGCTTCAGCGGCGCAGCGGTGCGCTCGCTTCTTTCGCCTGCGGCGCTGTAATAAATGAAATGCAGCTTTTGACGGCTCAGAATGGCATCCTTAAGGAGGTTAAATTTCCGCTTTTCCCCCTCATCGCTGCCCCAATCCCAACCCCAATGAGAAAAATCCACTTCGATCCAATCTGCCCCCCTGGCGGCGAAACAGAGTATTGACCCGCTCGAGCACCTCTTCCCCGCCCGCATGTGTGGCAGCAACGCTTTGCAGCGCAAATAAGATTTCATCCTGTTCCCGCTCGGACAGCAGGGACTTATCCAATACGAAATCGGGCAGTAGGCTTACGCCGCCGCCCCGCCCGCGGCTACAATAAACTGGGATCCCTGCACCGGAAAGCAGGTCGATATCCCGGTAAATCGTGCGCACGGAAACCTCAAACCGCTCCGCGAGCGCGGCCGCTGTAACACTCCCCTTCTCCAGCAGCAGGTAGATGATTTCGAATAGACGATTGATCTGCACGGCGCTCCCCCCTTTGATTGGTTATGAGTATAGCACAAATGTTCGCACACCACAAGCTGTTCGGTGATTTCTCATTTTATATGGATTTCCTGGGTCGAATTTACATATAGCAATTCGACTTACCAGTGTAGAAAGTCATATTCATTTTGAAACACCACGTTAGGATCTGGAATGTTATGCATCATCAATCTCCTATTCTGTTTTGAAAATCACCTCTATTTAAATTTGGGCCGCGTAGCGATCTCCCTTCTCTCTCGCATTTCTTTCCTCAAAATAACGCATCCTTTCCCACTGTTCGGGAGGGTTTGTCTCTTAATACAATGCCGTTTCCACTGGTCATTCACACATACTGAACGGCGCAATCCTCCCCATTGGGAGAGGGGGATTTGCTTTTTTATTCTGGAATCAGTGCAAAGCGCAGTTGATACGGCCTGCCGCTGGGGAGCCGATGCTGCTCTTGTGGGAGCGCGCCCCAACTATTATCCCACCCGAGCCCTGCCTGCCGTGCCAATACACGCACAAAGAGCCGACCGCTCTCCGGCAGATCCTTTTCATGGGTAGCCGCCTCCAATTCCTCCGGCGACCAGCGGCAAACCGAGAGCGTAAAGGGCGTTTCTTCCACGCTTTCAATGCGCAGCGAACGCTTTTCCCCTTGCAGCGAGGCAAAGCGCACATCCGTGCGCGCCCCATTCTCCTGCGGACGCAAATAAGGGACATACATTTCATCAATCGGGATGTTGTAAAGGCCAATATCCGCGGCTGCTTGCCGGTCGCTGTAATTCTCCTGTGGCCCGCGCCCTAGATAGGTGAGCGATTCATAGCTGGCCGCCGTTTCAAAGCATACTCCAACCTCCGGCAACTCGGGAAGCCTGCCATCCGGCTGGAATTGCAGCTCAACCAGCACGCCCGCCTGCGTGATGGTATAGGTCAGCACCCCATCACACGCCGGCTCAGAGGGGATGATAAACCGGCTCGTTACCCGCACTACGCCTCGCGGTGCATCCTGCGCAGCCACCGTATAGGGCGCATAAATGCAGTTTTGCCCTGCAAAGCGCCACACGGCGCAGCGCACCGGCATATGGTTTCCCCGGTCGTTATCCGTGCAAGCACGCCAGAAGGACGGGCGAAGCGGAGCAGATAAATATTCCTGCCCTTTCCTACAAAGCGAGACGAGCTGCCCCGTCCGCCGAGAAAAACGCACGCAGAGCGATTCTCCCTGGATCGAAAGCGCGCCATAGCTTTCCAGGATCGTCAGATACTTTTCCGGGCGTGCAAAGCGCCGCCCAATCGCCATTGGATTGCTCACAAACTGTGCGCGAGCAATCTCTGTGCCCGCTTTTGCCCAAGGGGTATCCTCACGCAGGCGAACAGAAAGATTCAGATAGCATTCCTGCCGGCAGATCCGGTTGAGCTCCAGCTCCAACAGCCGCGTTTTCCCCGGGGCAGAGCAAAATAGAAGGACGCGCCGCGCAGGAATTCTCCACCGCAAACTTGCTCCCAGCGGAATTCGAATTCCGACAGGTCAGTAAACAAAAAGTGGTTGCCAATTTCAATCGTCCCGCGCTCCGCATCAAGAGCGCGAAACGAAATATTCTGATAAAGCCGCCGAATTTCCGCAAGCTTCGGGCTTGGCGTGCGCTCTGCAAATAACAGCCCATTGCCGCAAAAATTGCCGTCGTTCGGCCTGTCGCCAAAATCCCCGCCATAGGCAAAATAGTCTCTGCCCCGGTCATCCTTGGTGAGAATCGCCTGATCGACAAAATCCCAAATGAATGCGCCCTGCATGTGCGGCTCCTCTTCCAGCATCCGCGTATACCGCTCCACCCCACCGCAGGAATTGCCCATCGCGTGGGCAAATTCACACAGCAGAAACGGCCGATCCGGATGGGTGTGGAGAAACTCCCGCGCTTGCTCGGGCGACGCATACATCATGCTGTATACATCCGTTACGGAAAGATCCTGCTCCGGATTGCCCCAAACGGACTCATAATGCACCGGGCGGGAAGGATCCTTCTCCCGCAGCCAGTCGTGCATTTTCTGAATGTTTGCCCCACCGCCCGACTCATTGCCGAGTGACCACAGGATGATGCTGGCGTGATTTTTATCCCGCTCATACAACGATCGGATGCGGCCCATGCAGGCGTTCTCCCACTGCGGCAGACTACCCGGCAGCGCGGGGCAGCCCGGGGCGACGCCACCCTGTGTGCCATGTGCTTCCAGATTATTTTCATCAATGAGATACAGCCCGTATTCATCACAGATATCATACCAGGCTGGATGATTGGGGTAGTGGGCGGTACGCACAGCGTTGATATGATTCGCTTTCATCACCAGGGCGTCCGCGATCATTTCCTCCCGTGTGAGCGTTCGCCCGCTTCGGCAGGAGAACTCGTGCCTGTTAATGCCTTTGAGCACTAGTCGGCGGCCGTTGAGCAGCAAAATCCCGCCCCGGATCTCCACACGGCGAAAGCCCGCTTTCAAGGGGACATATTCCAGCACGCCTTCATCCCCGCTTAGGGCAAACAGCACTGTATAAAGGTGCGGCTTCTCCGCGCTCCATAGCTTGGCCTTCGCAATTGTTGCATGCAGGGAAAGTTGGCCTCCCTTCGGCACATCCGCACTGTCATAACCAACAATGACGCCGCCATCGAGCACCGTCATCTCAAGCCTTTGGCCGGGTTTTGGCGTATCGACCCACGCGGAAGCTTCCAGCTCCCCGTTTTGATAGGCGGCGTCCGGCAGGGCTGAAAGGGCAATATCCGCTAGGAAGCTCTCATTTGCAGCATATAGGTATACATCCCGAAAGATGCCTGCAAACCGCCAGAAATCCTGATCCTCCAGCCAGCTTCCAGTGCACCAGCGGTAAACCTCCACACCAATTAGATTTTTCCCCGGATGCAAAAACGCCGTCAACTCAAATTCTGAGGGGCCAAAAGAATTCTCCGCATAGCCGATCCGGTTCCCATTGACAAAAAGATAAAAGGCGGATTCCACTCCCTCAAATCGGAGAAAAACGCGTTTCTCCGCCCAGGCGACAGGGAGCTGAAAGCTTTTGAGGTAGCACCCCACCGGATTCGTTTCCACCGGCGCATAGGGCGGAACAGGCTCCTCCTTCCCTTCCCATGGATACTGCATATTGCAGTATTGCGGCACGCCATAGCCCTGCATCTGCCAAGAGCCGGGCACCTCAATCGTATTATAACCTGCTGCGCGAAAATTTGGGTCGGCAAACCCCTCCGGCCGTTTCTGGTGATTGGGGTAAAGGCGAAAGCGCCATTTCCCGTTGAGCGGCATACAACGGGCCGACTGCAACCCCGCTTCAGAAAGCGCCTCCCGTTTGTCCGCATAGCGAAAAAATGCAGCACGCTCCGGCATCCGGCCGATTCCGGTCAGGTCGGGGCGGTTTTGCCATTCGGCATATCCGTCAATTATTTCCTCCATGAGCCAAACACTCCCGATCAATCTTCGTAAATAGGCGGTGAAAAACCGGCTGGATCACTCATCTGCCCAGCTCATCTCTCACCCAATTAGAAACACAGCAGCAAACAGCCGATGGGCCTCTGCCGCTCAGCTATTTTGCGAATCTTCAAATGAAGATTCTTTCTATTCTATTTTATAATGAAAGAAAGCCCACGGCCAAAAGCCCTGGGCAACTACCGGCACACAATCCTGTTATTCAATTTCTGAATCATTCTCGCCCTGCTCGCCGTGATGCTGCAATTCGCCACCCTCTGCAAAGCCCTTCCCGGTTAAAACAGCGGCAATTGTTTGAAACAGAATCCGAATATCCATGAAAAGCGTATGATGCTCCACATAGTAAGCATCATAGGCCACCTTTTGCTCCGCGGTCAATAAGTCGCGCCCATTCACCTGTGCAAGGCCCGTCACACCGGGCCGCATCCGGTAAACGCCGGATGCTTCGCGCAGGGAACGGATTTCCTCTTCCTCCGGGATTAACGGACGAGGGCCAACAAAGCTCATTTCCCCCCGCAGAATGTTAAACAGCTGCGGCAGCTCATCCAGGCTCGTCTTGCGCAAAAACGCCCGCACCGGGTCACGCAATGGTCAAATTCTTTCAAATCAGCAGTTGGCGCGTTTCGCGTGCCCTGCTTCATCGTGCGGAATTTGCGGATATCAAAAAGCTGATTATTAAGCCCAACACGTTTTTGCCGAAACACAATCGGCCGCCCGCTATCTATTAAGATGACCATACTGAGCAACAACAACACCGGCGAAAGGAGGATAATCGCCAACAGACTGCAAATAAAATCGAAGAATCGTTTCATTCCCACACCTCTGTACAGATTTCTCTCCTCTGAAAAACACTGCGTTGTTGAGTATAGCAGATTTCATGAGATTTTTCAATTGTTTTGTCGAAAAATCACAATAGATGTAACAATTCCCTCCCTGATCAGTGGCCAGAGGCAACTTTTTGCGGCATTTATTGCCTCATATTTTACCGGCCCCCACCCCAAAAAATATAGTCTGACGCCAGCACAGCACGCACAGGCGCCCCGTCCCGGCCCACGATTTTCACCGGTGGAGCGATCAAAAAATAATCTCCCGGCGGTGCCGCTTCCAAACATAGGCCTTCCAGCACTGCAATATTCTCCTGCAAAAGTGCACGGTGTGGGCGGGCTTGATTTCCAGGGCAGCCAACAGACTGCGCATCTGTCCCTACCAAACGCACGCCGAGCATGGCCAGTTCATCGCCTGCACTTTCCAAAAAATAGGCGCCGCCGCCGCTTTTAAACAGCACGCGTTCACAGCCGGGCTTTACCAGTGCGTCAATCTGCTCGCCCGTCACCGGCCCCGGCTCGATCTCCAGCACGGTACAGGGGCCGATAAAACACTCGAGCGGCATTTCTGAAATGCTCTTTCCCCCTTCGATAAAGTGCATGGGTGCATCCGCATGCGTGCCCGTATGCAGGCAGGCATACAGAGCGGACAGATTGCACTCATCTCCATTTGCGATCCGGCTAACCACGTGCAGGCGTGGCTCCGGGTCGCCCGGATAAACCGGTGCCGTGAGCAAATCGGAAGAGATATCAATCAGTTTCAATGAAACACCTCCTGTCGTTTTTCCGCAAAAAAGGGCGGAGTAGCGCGTGAAGCGCCTCCGCCTAATAAAATTATTTAAGATTGATTTTTGTTTTCATCAATGCGTTGGTGCCCACAAACAGGCCGGAGGCAATTAAAAGCTCGATGACAAAGCCCGCGATGCCGATTACCATCCCCTCCTGCGCCCCCTTGGCCGCCATGCTGGTGGAGAAGGAAACTACAATCTTGCCTGCCGTGTTAATCACAACGGTCAACGGGATGTAGGTGGTCGCCACATATAGAAGAACCTGCATCACAATATAGATCAGAAAAAAACCCGCCAGCGCCGTGAGAATCCCAAACCGCTGGAACGGGCGGACATTCGCCACCGTCACAGCAAAAAACACGGCGGATACAAACACCGCGATTTGAATGAACATGCCCACCGCCGTTACGGCAAGCGCCTTCCCAATCGCCTGCATGGAGGGTAGGCCAGCCGTGGCCATAAGCATATCCATCATGCTGCCAACCTCTTCGCCAATGGAAGACTGCACATACGCAAAGACGATAAAAAACGTTGCGATCATAAAAATATAGCTGAGCAACACCCAAACAAAGGAGACGATCGCTTTAGAGGCAAGCAGAGCGCTGCTTTTGACCGGCAGTGTATAGCTGAGATAGCCCTCCGCCCCGTAAAGCGTCCGGTTAAAATTGGTAACAACCGCCACCAGGGTAATCACCACGCAGATCAGCCCGATGATAATCAGGGCGATCGATCCGATAACGCCAACCCAGGTGACTTTCACCGCATAGGAGAGCAGCATTGCGGCAAGCGCGACCGCAGCGGCTATGTAAATATTCATTACAGAATGGGCGCTCGACTGAAACTCATGCTTAATTAATTTCCCAAGCATAAGCGAACACCTCCTTAAACGTTTCCTCCAGCGTTTTGCCGGAGGCATGGATCTCCTCCACCGCAGTGTTGACCAACACTTTTCCATTGCCGATCATCAGCGCACGGTCAAAAATGCGCTCCAGATCGTTAATCAAATGTGTTGAAAGGATAATGGAGGCATTCTCCGCATAGTTCTTCATAATAAAATCCAGGATAAACGCACGGGCAGCGGGATCAACGCCGCCAAGCGGCTCGTCGAGCAGGTAGAGCCTCGCTTTGCGGCACATTACCAGAACCAGCTGTAGCTTTTCCTGCATGCCTTTGGACATAGATTTGATCTTTTGCTTCATCGGCAGGCGAAAGCTGTTGATCATAGAAACCGCCTTTGCCTTGTCAAAATCCTCATAAAAATCGGCAAAATAGTTTACCGCGTCTACAGGCCGCATCCAATCTGCCAGATAGGTTTTTTCCGGCAGATAAGCAACGATGCTCTTCGTATACGGATCTGGGCTGTGACCGTCAATTTTTACGCTGCCTTCATAATCATTAATCAGGCCGGTCATAATTTTAATCAGCGAGGTTTTGCCGCTGCCATTCGGGCCGAGCAGCCCGATGATATTCCCCCCCTCAAACGAGACGGAAATATCCTAATATCCTCCAGCACCTTGTTTTTTCCATAGGATTTCGACAGGTGCTCTATGTCGATTAGGTTCGCCATGTTGCAGCCTCCTTCAGGCGTGTTCCGTTTTCTTCCATCATAAAGGATTGAAGTCCAAAGTCAATAGACAATTTGTAAATTGTGAACATGAAAAAGCAAAAAGAGCCGTCCCCTTTTTCGTCATCCTCACGCACCGGTTTGCGCCGCCACAAATAATCTGGCGCGAAAGGCCTTGCTTTCGGCATCGCCTGACTGCGCATATAGGACGCATCAAATGTTACAGACAAATTGTTAGTCTTTCTTTAAACATATTATTTTGATACCCATCGAATGAATTGGGATGCTTCTTTTCAAAAGGCCATAGAAAAAAATGAAATTGGGCTTACAATTACAGAAAAATTTAGTCAAAACTATTTCGGAGCAAAATCGCTATATAACGCAGATAAACAATAAATAGATATCACAGAAATCTTAATTGATGAAAAAACTTACAAAGAAATTCCTTTGATATACCTTGATGGCTTTCCATCTTGGCAAGTTGGCTCAGGTTCCTATATCACACTTAAGAACCGATACTTATATGAGTGGAGAAGCTATACTTCTCAATTTGAAGAAGAAGATGGGCACGATATGAAGCTGACACGAATCGACTGCAACACAGGCAAGGTAGAAATCGTCGATGAATTCAAGTTGAATTCACCTCTCATCTATCTCTGCAAAATTGATGAAGAGCATTTTCTTTCTTACTATGTCGTAAAGGCGCCATCGAAAAAAATCGAATATGCGACATTAACAGTCGCTACAATTTATTCTCTTGATGGAACCAAGAAAGAAATCATCCGTGAAATATATGAAAACGACGTAGATTGGACGGATAGCGAAGGCACGTTGATTGAGCGCTTCGCCGTGAAAGACGGTGAGATTTACGGCTTTGGCCGCCGCCGGATTTCCGGCGCATACAAGTTTTTTTATCACTATGATCATAATGGAAAATTACTGGAAACGGAGGCGGTGCCGGGCTTTGAAAACATCATCGGCGAGGAACAACCTCTGGATTTTTTGCTGGTCGGCGATTATATGGTTTTTCGCACCTACGAAAGCCTGACGAGTTACATTTGCAAACGAACGTCAAACGGAACGGAATTGATCATGAAAGGGGCAGACGGAAATGTTTCCTATGCGATTTCCACAATCAATTCAGAATCACAAAACAGCACATATATTTTCTTTATAGAAAGTAATGTGAAGGACGACGACACATTATAAAGAAAAAGAATGCCCGCTCTATGCAATTGAGGTCGAAAGTGGTAAAATAATAGCAGCCAATTTCCCCATTCCCCTTAAGAAGCCTTATTTTGTAGGTATGCGCTCATTATCAAACGGCGACTTACTAGTTACATATTGTGAGAAAGAATATGACCCATTGAAGCAAATCCAATTCCTGTTGCCTTGTGACAAACTCCATGCACTTTTTCATCAAGCTTCTTAAACTAGTAGTATTCCTCTAAGAGACGTAAACGTGGATCGATATTTATGGACTGGTAGGTAACATCAACGCGCATCTGATAAAAACATGAAGCTGTGTTTCAAAAGCATCCCAAGAAACAAAAAGAGACATATCCATGAATGAATATGATTAAATTGATGAATTCCCCATTGTCTCTTCCCATATGAGAAGGGGCGAGGGGGAAGTCTTTTTTCCGCATGAAAGCAAAGGGCACGAAAAGCCTCTAACAGGCTGATGATGAAATATCAGTTCTTTGGAAGAGCCGGCGGTCTCAACCATGAACCCTTCTATTTCTCTGCGAATGCCCAGCTCCCCGGCCACGCGCATCAGATTATCCACGTCGCCCTGCACCAGCTCCGTTTTCGTATCCGGCGGCAAATTGATCACCATCATATTATTTGTCTTTTCAAGAATGCGATAATTCCGGATGATCTCCTGCGCGTCCATCAGCGGTTTGTCTGCATACGTATCGGAATAAAACCAACTGAACTCCTTGCGGGAACAGATCGTCTGCTCAAAGGGAAGATAATATTCCTTTTTGTTAAAGGTGTATATTTTCGGGTCGTCCTCCCGGCACATGTGCGGATCCCACAGCCGAAAGTCCGAGGGAAACATCCGCAGAGGGTCACGGTCACGATAATTCCTAGGCTCATAGCGTTTTTGCGGACCGCCCTTCTTTTCGCTGTATTTCCCAACGGTATGGTTCACGCCAATCTGGCACATGGGCTGCATCTGCTTTACATGGTTATATAGCCGATCCAGCTGCCATGCGCGGCACGGTTTATCCCACGCGCCGTCAAACCAGAGCTCCACCACCTCGCCATATCGGCCGTCCAGCAGCTCCGTCAAATGCTTTTCCATGTACTGGACATAGGCCTCGTCATCCCCGTAGCATAATTCGTGCCGATCCCAAAGCGAATAGTAGAGGCCCAGCCGGAGGCCATATTTTCGGCAGGCATCCGCCACTGCCCGGACGACGTCGGTCTGATTCGGGGAGTAATTGACGGAATAGGTGGTGGTGTGCGTATCCCACAGGCAAAAGCCGTCGTGGTGCTTGGTGATCAGGACGACATAATTCATCCCCGCCTCATAAGCCGTGCGCACCCAACTGTCCGCATCGATCGCAGAGGGGCAGTAGCTCTCGACCGGCAGCGTTCCGTCCGACCACTCCGTGTTGTTGAACGTGTTGACACCAAAGTGGAGGAACATACCGAATCGGCGTTGCATCTGCGCTAACTGGCCCTCGTTCGGCTGTAAAGAAGGCTGCTGCATAATTGGATAGGTTCGGGAGGGATAGGGCGCCATTTTCTTTTGAAAAAACATCGTTCTCTTTTCCTTTCTTTAATATTGGAGGGAGAAAGCCAAATGCTCACACGAGGGGGCGTTTGGGTAAAAAAGAACCCGCAGCACTCAAAATGCGGGCCACAGGTTTGTGTCATTAGGTAGAAATAGATGCAAACGAGGTTATGCTCATAACCCACACAACAAATTGGAAGTTATCTCTGTTTGCTCTTTTGGTTAAATCTCATCGTTATAATACTTTTTGATTAAGTCAATCAAATCTTTAGCAACCTCACGAATTTCAAACAACTCATGCTCCCAAATATAAATCGCTGATGTATCGGTTTCACCATTAGGAAGAACACGATAACAGTAGTAATCACCACATCCGTTTGTTGCAAAATAGATGTTTCGATTTACTTTTTCTTCGAACTCGCCTTCCTCAAAGTATTCCGCCATAACGCTTCTATTTCTCTCAACATTTTCTATTATTTCCTTGACCGAAAGCAAAAACCATTGATCTCCGTCTGTTTCCCTAAGGAGTGCTTTTAATTCGTTGGGGAGGGAATACCCTACATATTTTTCTGCTTTAGCAAGTTCGCTCTCATCACACGGTTTTTGCAACTTTGCCCATTCGTTATCTTTAATTAATTCTGTTAATATCTCTCTAAACACTGTTCTTCCTCTAGAATTTTAAATGATTGCTCTGTATTCCGTATATTATATAAATAACCTTGATTGCAGTATAACAAAAAAGTCAGGTTAAAGCAAATGCAAACCTGCATTTATTTTAACCTGACTTTCGTGGTGGAGATGGCGGGAGTCGAACCCGCGTCCGAAAGCTCATCCGCACAACTTTCTACGAGCGTATCCGGTCTACTAGGATTCCCCTCAGCGCCCGCCGTCCGGCAGGCTGACGCTTACGGTAGCCTCCAAGTCATGACAGGGGAGGAGGCCATCCCCTGTTCACGTTCCCTGCTAATCGACGCCCAAATCTAAGCCGCAGGACTCAAAGACAGGACGCAGGCTTAAGCAGCCTGTAACGTAAACTTTATTGTTGTCGTTTATTCTTTAAAAAGTGCGGCTTTTAAAGCGGTTCCGCGCCGCTGCTCGCTTATCGTGTTTCAAAACCCCCGTCGAAATCCTTTCATCCCCTTATTAAAAATGGTCATCCTATCCGGCCAACCATCGTTTCATACAGCCCGGCTCAGCCAATGGTGGAAAAGGCATCGCCCTTTTTAGCGCTGACGTTCCTTGAGGGAACGCTGGATATCGCGCGCCGCAGCCTTGCGGGCCATATCTTCGCGCTTATCATAATTCTTTTTACCCTTGCAGAGCCCTACCTGAATCTTGACCCGCCCTTTTTTGAAATAGGCGGAAAGCGGAATCAGCGCGTAGCCCTGTTGCTTCGTCAATCCATAAAGGCGGTTAATCTCCCGTTTGTGCATTAAAAGCCTGCGCACACGCATCGGGTCGCGGTTAAAGATATTCCCCTGCTCATAGGGGCTAACATGCATGCCATTGACAAATATCTCGCCATCCTTGACGGAGCACCATGCGTCTTTCAAATTGACACGCCCCTGACGCACGGATTTGACCTCCGTGCCGAACAGCTCAATGCCGGCCTCCGCGCTCTCAATGACAAAATAGTCGTGAAAGGCCTTTTTATTGGTTGCAATCGTCTGCAAATCACTTTTGTGCGCTGTTCCCACGGCCTTTCACCCCCTTCTGCCCAGATCATCGGCCGGATAATGGATTATATCACATGAAAAAAATTGTCAAGCAAAAAGCGGCGAACAATGTTTTCCATCCGCCTTAAATGACCTGCCTGCCCTCCAGCGCGCGGGAGAGGGTTACTTCGTCTGCATATTCAAGATCAGCGCCCACCGGCACGCCGTAGGCCAAGCGGGTCACCTTGATGCCCATCGGTTTTAACAGGCGGGAGATGTACATGGCCGTTGCCTCCCCCTCCACAGTCGGGTTCGTCGCCATGATAATCTCATCCACCTCTTCCTCCCCGCAGCCCAGCCTGGCGAGCAGCTCCTTAATGGCGAGTTGATCCGGCCCAATGCCGTTCATGGGGGAGATTGCGCCATGCAGCACATGGTAAACGCCCTCGTATTCATGCGTGCGCTCAATGGCGAGCACGTCGCGTGGATCCTCCACCACGCAAATTTTCGACTTATCCCGCGCGGGATTGCCGCAGACGGAGCAGAGCTCCGTGTCCGTCAAATTGCAGCAAATTTTGCAGCGGTGGATTTTTTCATGCGCATCCAGAATCGACTGCGCGAAACCTTTCGCCTCCGCGTCGGACAGGCCAAGCACATAGAAGGCAAGCCGCTGCGCACTCTTGCGCCCGATGCCGGGCATGCGCTCAAATTGCTCAATCAGCCGCGAAAGCGCGGCTACCTGATACCCTGCCATCGCTTAAAACAGGCCTCCCGGCATACCGGGAATATTCAGCCCGCCAGTGATCTTGCCCATCTCACGTTCCGAGGTTTCATCTGCCTTACGCATTGCCTCATTGATGGAGGCGATCAGCAGATCTTGCAACATCTCAATATCCTCCGGATCTACGATCTCCGGCTTCATGTCGATCTTGACCACCTCATGCTTGCCGTTAACCGTCACCTCGACCGCTCCGCCGCCCGCGCCTGCGGTATATTCGGCGTTTTCGCACGCCTCCTGAACACGCGCCATTTCCTCCTGCATCTTTTGAATCTGCTTCATCATATTGCCGCTGTTGCCGGCGTTTGGAATTCTTGCTTTCATCTGCTCTTCCTCCAAATTATAATTCTTTCCTCATCAAGAGATATGCACCACAGGCAGAGGAGTTTCCATCTGCATTCTTCACGCAAATCAAATCCTCCGTGACACTTTTTACTAGATCGAGATAGCCCATTCGCTGATATAAGCGCATATTTGCGTCATTCTCTTCCTCCACGCCGATCGAAAGCTCCAAAAAGCCCAATTCCTTCGCTCGATCAGCCATCCGATTCAGCAGCGCAGAGCCAATTCCCCGGCCGCGATACCGCTCCAGGACGTGCAAATTACATAGATAGGCCCGTTTGATGCCATCAGCTGCATCTGCATCCGGCAACTCCCGAAACAGATAAACGCGCCCAACCACCCGCAGCCCAATTCTAGCATACCAAAACTCGGCCTTTCCGGCATCCATATACGCGGCAAACTGCGGCTCCGCCCATGGCGCATCCCGCCAATACCGGTGAAAATCCCGCAGCGTGCCGTGAACGATTTTCATAGGAAAATCTCCTTCCAAATCAGGCTATCGAATTTCCGTTTCCACCTGTGCATTCTTTAAACGACCCAGCAGGTCGTCGAGCGGGTCTGCTTTTTTCTTCGGCGCTTTCTTTTCGCCGCCACTGTAAAGGCCCAAGCGGTATTTGTGCCCTGTCACACGGAGCACTGCCTCCTTGACCGCGGAGGAATGGCTGCCCTGCCGGATAAAGCTGCCCAAAAGCGGGTTTTCTGACTGGATGAGCACAAACTCCCCGCGGAAAAACGCGCTGGAGCCGGATAAAATCCCAGCGATCGGCTTATCGATTTCTGATAAAACGGAGAGCACCTGCGGCCACTTTAGAAAGGCTTCGTCCCCTTCTTGCCCAGCCTGCGGCTCATCATCCGGCCGATCCGGCTCTGGAGGCGGCTCAGGCGTGGAAACCGGTTGCCGCCTTGAGGAAGGGGAAGTGAGAGGCTCCGGCGCATCAGGCGGAGTTGATAATGAATCCATCCTTGCCGGGCTGGAGGCCGCCTTTTCCGCCCTCGCCGGAAGCTCAGGGGGCTTTTCTGGCGCTGCCTGTGGAGCCACAGCTACGCGCCGTGCGCATTGCCTGCTCAAGCGCCTCAATGCGACGGAGCAACGCTGCGCTGTCTGAGCAGAGGGTAGGCGTGGCGAGCTTGATAAGCGCCATTTCCATCTCAATGCGGCGGTTCACACCGGAGCGCATGCGCTCTAATGTGCCCTGTAACAAATCGAGTGCAGAGAGAATCGCTTCCATCGAAAAGCCCTCCGCCTCCACCTGAATCTGCTGAAGCTCACCCTCGGTGCAGATAATGAGCTCGCCTAGGGTGGGCACTGTTTTCGCAATCATTAGATTGCGGAAGTGGTCAATCAGATCGCCGCACAGCCGCTCCATATCGCAGGAGCCCTGATGCAGCTCGTCGAGCAGGGTGAGCGCCCTGGCGCTATCCTCCGCGCGGAGAGCCGCGGAGAGCTCATAGAGATGGCCGCGGCCTGCGAGACCAGCCGCTTCGCTGACAATCTCCACCGTGATCTGCTTTGACCTCCCGGCGCATTGGTCGAGGAGCGAAAGCGCGTCGCGCAATGCACCGTCCGCAATGCGGGCAATGAGCAGCGCTGCGTCATGCGCGAGCTCCATTCCCTCCTGACCGGCCACATATTCCAGCCGTGCGGCAATATCCTCCGGTGGAATGCGGCGAAAATCGAAACGCTGGCAACGGGAAAGAATCGTCGCCGGGAGCTTATGCACCTCCGTAGTGGCAAGAATGAACAACACATAGGAGGGCGGCTCCTCCAGCGTTTTCAGCAGCGCGTTAAATGCGCCGATGGAAAGCATATGCACCTCGTCGATGATATACACACGGTATTTAGCCGCGACGGGAGTAAAATTTGCCTCTTCACGCAGATCGCGGATGTTATCAACGCCATTGTTGCTCGCCGCATCAATCTCGATCACGTCTAAAATTGAGCCGCTGTCGATCCCCTTGCAGATTTCGCACTCGTTGCACGGGTTCCCATCCACAGGGTGCAGGCAGTTAACCGCTTTGGCAAGGATCTTCGCACAGGTGGTTTTGCCCGTGCCGCGCGATCCGGTGAAGAGGTAGGCATGGGATAGCCGGCCTTCCTGAAGCTCCCGGCGCAGCGTGTCGGTCACATGCGGCTGCCCGGCAACATCGGAGAACACCTGCGGGCGCCATTTCCGGTAAAGCACCTGATACACGGCAACCACTCCTTTCCAGCCTGCGATGCCTTTCCAAAAGAAAAGGCAAAGCGAACCGTTCACTTGGTCATGCAGCGGACAGGCAGACTGTGGCGCACAGTGCTGACTGTTTAATGCTGCTCGGTTCCCCGCCTGACATGGTTCACAGCGCCCCGCCGCACAGGACCCGCCCGCCACATGACCAAATAAATGCTTCGCTCTGCCGATGATAAAACTTTCTATGAAAAGCCTTATCGTATTATAATCTATTTTGAGTAGAAAGGCAAGAGGGAATCCGCAACAAATTCTTTTCCAAAGCTCCCACTTTTCTAAATCATGCTGCATTCCCAGCCATAGCTTACATAGAAGCCCTAAAAACAAATTTGCCAGCAACAGCAGATCTTCTCCGGGCATAGGATCATCCTAAAAACAAAAAATCCATGCGGACAGGTTAGACCTATCCGCATGGATTTTACACAGTGTTTCCTAACGCCTCCAGCTCAACTTTCATGATGACGCTGCGTTGGTCCCGGTCTCGGTGGCGGCTTCCGCCACATTTTGGGCCTTCTCCGCAAGCTTTGCAAGCCAGGCGCCAAGCGAATCATTCGCGGAAGCCAACGCCCCCGCAATGGGAGACAACAGCTCCGGCAGGAACCAGGCCGCCGCAATTGAGGTGACGAGCGTAATCCCCCAACGCTCCAGGTAAGCGCCTGCAACTAAAACGGCAATGATTGGGAACAACAAAATCTTTGCCGCAAGATTAGCCTCGTTTCCCGCGCCATAAAAGCTCTCCCACATCGCAAGTGCATCTTCTACCAAGGGGAAAAGCGAAGTCAGCAAAGAAATGCCAAGCCATAACATCAGCAGATAGAAAATGTTGTTGAACTGCTGCAACTTCATTACATGCACGCTGGCAGGGATCACGATCAGCAGCCCGAGCACCAGATTAAACAGGAAGGGGAGAAAACAGATCAAAAAACGTTTGCCCTTGCTCGGCATAAATTCATGCTCCACATGCCCGCACAGCTCGTTGGCCTGAAAATAGCGGGCATCTTCCACCGTGCAGTGAAACTTGCGGCACAGGCAATGCTCCCAAAGAGCATGCAGAAGCGTGCCCGGAAAGGTCAGCGCCTTCACGATCACATAAAGGATCCTCATGCCACATCCCCCTCTCCATTCAAGAAAATATCTTCAACCGTCAGCTTCCCGGCTTTATAATCAAGCACTTTCTGGCCCATTTCAACGCCATAGTATTCGAGGGTGGATATAACTTCTTCATAGCCATCCTGATTGCCGTTTGCCAAGTAGCACACCGCAAGGGTGTAGCTCGTCGCATAGTTCAGGGAGAGATCAAACGCGGTTTGTGCATTCGCCAACGCCGCCTTTTTATCGCCCTGAAGCAGCTCTACAATCGCCTTTTGGCGGTAGGGCTCTGAGCTGGTGTCATCCAGTGCGATGCCCTTTTCAGCTGTAGAAATCGCCTTGTCATACTCCTTTTGGAGCCGGTAAACCGAAGCTTCCGTGCCATAGGCACTGGCGTCCTCCACGTTCTGTGCCCGCATTTGGTCGCAAAGCTCTACTACTTTGTCATAATTTTTAGCCTCTAGATATTCTGTGGCCATTGCAGGCAGGTAAATCCAGCTGTAGCTTTCGTTTTCCTTCTGAACAGATTCCAGAAATTGGATACGGACGGAGCTCTCCTGTTCCGTCATGGCGGCAAGCATGTATTTATAATATTCTAAAATTGCTTTATCATAGCTTTCATTTTCCTTCAAGCCCTCAATCTTCTCGATCAGCTCGTCGTAGGGAAGCTGATCATCCCCCACCTCGCTATATCCGCTAAAAAGCTCCTCCACAGCGGAAATGGTATCCGTTATGGCATTCAAATTCTGATACAGCTCGTTGAGATCGCGGTTCCAAGCCCGCTCCAGCTGCGCCGTCGTGTAATATTTTTTGATTAAGCTCTGCGCGTTTTCTACATAGCCCAAATTCAGGTAGAGCTGCGCCTGGCCCTTCACCATGCGCTTCGCCGCCGCGGCCGTTGTATCCTGGCTCGCGTCATAATAAGCGTCGAGCGCAGAGTTAAGCTTTCCCTGGCGAACATACTGCTCAGCTTGTAACACCCGGGCAAAAGGCGACACGCCGATGAAAAAATCCGCTGCGCCATATAACGCCACAAAAGCAACGATCACCGCCAGCACGATCACTTTCCAATCCGCTTTTTGCTCCCCGGCTGAGACGGCGGCGTTTGCCGCTTCCCCTTCCGCACGCACAGGGCTTGTTGGCAATGCTGGCGGGGCCTCCTCCTTCCCGCTCTGCGCATTCTTCTCCGCTTCCTGCTCCGCTCTCTTCGTTGCCTCCTCCAGCTCTTGCTGAAATGCATCCCGAATCTGGCTGAGCTCTTCATCCAACCCGTCGCCGGAGAGGGTGTTATGTTCACGGTCTTTCATGTCTCCCAAGGCAATGCCTCCTTCAAAGAAAACTGCAAAATTGCAATGTTGATATTTTAACATGAGAAAGCTTGTTTTTCAAATGCTATTGGAATTGTTTACATTCTTATCACAATTCAAACAAAAACGCTTTCTCCCACACCCCGCTTTGCGTCACAACACAAAGAAAAGGCTCGAACGTGCTCGCATAGATATCATAAAGATAAGGGCTCCGGCCATCTGCCCGTTCGTGCGACGCAGATCCTTTTTACAACAATTTTTGCAAAAAAACAGGCCGGAAACCCCGGCCCGTCCTTCTATATAGATATCGCTTTTAGATAATGCCTGCGCCAGCATCGCGTCCGCAACCTTGAGAAAGCCCGCGATATTTGCGCCGACCACAAAATTATCCTTATGGCCATATTCCTCCGCCGCAGCGGACATATTGGTGTAAATATTCACCATAATATTTTTTAAATTTTGATCCACTTGTCAAACGACCAGCTCAGCCGCGCGCTGTTTTGGCTCATTTCCAGCGCAGAGGTTGCCACGCCGCCTGCGTTTGCCGCTTTGCCGGGCGCAAAGAGCACGCCATTTTGCAAAAATCACCTGGATTGCCTCATGGGTGGAAGGCATGTTTGCGCCCTCGCCCACTGCGATGCAGCCATTTTTCACAAGCTCACGTGCATCCTCAGCGGTGAGTTCATTCTGCGTGGCGCAGGGCAGGGCGATATCACACGGTATTCCCCAAACCTTCCCGTTTTCCGTATATTTTGCGCTGGGGCGCTCGGCAACATATTCGCTGATTCTGCCGCGGCGGCCTTCCTTAATATCCTTGATCACTTGAAGGTCGATCCCTTCCGGGTCATAAATGCAACCGTTAGAATCGCTCGCTGTAACAACCTTCGCACCCAACTCCTGCGCTTTTTCAATCGCATAGATCGCCACATTGCCCGAGCCGGAAACCGCAACGGTTTTGCCCTCGATATCATTGCCGTGCGCGCGCATCATTTCTTCCACAATATAAACCAAGCCGTAGCCGGTTGCCTCTGTGCGCGCAAGCGAGCCGCCAAAGCTCAGGCCCTTACCGGTGAGCACCCCTTCATATTGGCCGGTAATGCGCTTATACTGACCAAACATATAGCCGATTTCACGACCGCCTACGCCGATATCCCCAGCAGGGACATCCGTATTGGGGCCAATTACGCGGTAGAGAGAGGTCATAAAACTCTGGCAAAAACGCATTACTTCCGTATTGCTCTTCCCCTTCGGGTCAAAATCTGAGCCGCCCTTCGCGCCGCCAATCGGCAGACCGGTCAGTGAGTTTTTAAAAATTTGCTCAAAGCCGAGGAATTTAATAATGCTCATATTAACGGAAGGATGAAACCGCAAACCGCCTTTATATGGGCCGATTGCACTATTGAACTGAACACGGTAGCCCCGGTTGACCTGCACCTTGTTGTTGTCGTCCATCCAGCAAACACGGAAAACCGTGGCGCGCTCCGGCTCGACGAGCCGCTCCAGAAGCGACGTTTTCTCATAATAAGGATTGCTTTCCACAACCGGACGGATCGACTCCAGCACCTCAGTCACTGCCTGACAAAACTCAGGCTGCGTGTGGTTGCGCTTGAGCGCTCGGTTCAAAACATCATCTACATACATGAAAATCACCCTTCCCAATTTCTGGAATCCCAAAGCTCTGCCTGCAAACATCTCCACAAGCATAAGACGGCCCACAGCTCAAACCAAGCCTGACACTGATGCCGTCTGTGCAAAGCCCTTCTCGGCTTTATGAAATTTATTCTACCTGATTCGCCTCAAAAATGCAAGAACTAATTTAAAATTATTCATATTTATAGAATCTTTATCTGAATTTAAGAAAATGCCAGCTCGTGATTGAAGTTTTCAAAACTGATACTTCATCGTTTCGCATTATTTTCTACAAAATACAAGAATAAAGGCCAAATATTTTCATTGCAATTATGCATTGATCAGCCTTCCTGAGCGCTGGATGCCGATAGGCATCTCAGCCCAACGGTCTACGATTCTTCACGTTACAACTCTTGCACTGCATGAAAACGCC
>ENA-OQDA01000037-OQDA01000037.1-human-gut-metagenome-genome-assembly--contig:-NODE-37-length-56468-cov-6.633322_pt1 | contig 56468 bp, 44 predicted proteins | sample MGYA00242771_ERZ504603 | MGnify/ENA primary metagenome ERZ504603 (study PRJEB26092, sample SAMD00036328) | human gut metagenome | host: Homo sapiens | study: EMG produced TPA metagenomics assembly of...
CGCAAGAACGCCAAGGGCGCGGGAAAGGGGACGCTCATCGACTCCGGGAGCCTGCTCAAGTCCATTGATTACGAGGTAGTCAAACGGTGAATCTTCATGAGCTGGTGCGTCCGCTTGTCGGCATCGTGAACCCTTTCCAGCCGATTGTAATTCTCGTCTCTGTGGGGTTCACGGTGAACGCGCAGTATGAGCAGGTTCCGGCATGGGCCCCTGCCGTGGAGGTCATGGCGCAGCCGCAGCCTGTTGCGGACAAGACGCTGCAATTCCTCGTGCAGCAGCGCCAGAATACGATCTGGCACGATTTTTACCTTTCCGGGGACTGGTCTGCCCTTGATCGTCCGGCGGAGCAGGGCGGCGATCTCGTCTATTGGGACGGCGCCGAGTGGCAGGTTGATCAAGTTCTGGAACGCTGGAACCCCACGGCGGGCTGGACGAAAATCCGGTGCGTAAAGCTCCGGAAAACCGCGCCGCCGGAAATCGGGGCCACGGAACGCCCAAAGGGGAAGGCGATGAGTGACGGCATCCTCGTGCAGGCCCTTGGGGACTTTTGCAAACGCTACCTCGGCGATTCCGCCGTTGTTGTGCGCGGCTACGTCAACCGCGTGAGCAAGCCGAAAACGAAAAGCTACGTGCTCGTTACCCCCATGACCATGACGCGCCTCTCGACGAACCTGCATCAGACCGAGTGCGGCGGGACAGCCATCGTACAGCCGCAGCGCCGCCGGGTACAGCTCGACGTCTACGGGCCGACCGCCGCCGACCGCGCCCAAACGCTCGCAACGCTCCTGCGCGACGGCGTGGGATGCCGCTTCCTCCAGACATACGGGATCGCCCCCCTGTACGTCGAAGACCCGCAGGACATGACGCAGGCGGAAGGTGACGAGCAGTACAATCCCCGCTTCATGCTCAACGTGCTGATTCAGGCTAACCGCGTTGAACACGTTGAGATGGATACTTTTACCGACGCGGACTTTTCCGTTCATCCGCTGGCATAGCAAACACAGGAGGGCGCAATGAGCGTCAATGCCGACAAACTGGTTCAAATCATCCCCCGCATCATCGCAGGCGGCACGCCGGGCCTGACCTTCGCCGGGCTCCTGCTCTCGCAGTCCGAGCTTTTGCCCGCAGGCCGGGTCGTGCAGTTCGCCAGCGCGCAGGCCGTGGCGAATTATTTCGGCTCGCTCTCGGAAGAGGCGGGCATGGCTTCCATGTACTTTTCAGGCTACGTGAACACGACGAGCCTCCCGGACAAGATCTTTTTTGCCCGGTACAACGGCGAGGCCGTGGGCGCATGGCTGCGCGGCGCGAAGTATACGGGCAATCTCGCCGTGCTGCAGGCCGTGACCAACGGAAGCCTTACCCTTTCCATTGATGGAAAAGAGCAGCATGCAACGGGTATCGATCTCTCTTCAGTTACGAGTTTTTCAATGGTTGCTGAGGCGGTACAGGCCGCTCTTGTCCCTGCGAAGACCCCGGCAACCGCAGGTTATCTGCATGGCGGCGCAATCAGTGCGGCACCCTTCGCTTTTAAGTCGGTCAACGCAGGCGCACTCGATATCAGCATTGACGGCACGCTGCACGAGTTGACGGGTCTGAATTTTTCTTCGGTGGAAGATCTCGCGGGCGTTGCCGGGGTGCTCGAAACCGCGCTCTCGGCATGGGCGACCGTCGAACTTGAAGTTGACCATCTGATGATCACGAGCAAGACCACGGGCGCAAGCTCAAGCGTGTCTTTTGCAAGCAATCCGGGAGGCAGCAGCGAGCCGGATCCGACGCCGACAACGGACCTCGCCGGGGCTTTGGGTCTTAGCGTCCGCGACTGGCCGCGACGGAAGCGCAGGGGACGCCGGAAATCCAGCCTGCGGGTCCTCCGTCACCTATTCGAGTCAGACGGGGGCGTTCCAGATTACAAGTTCAACAACTGGAGCGGATTCATCTGTTTCTTATCCTACGCCGACTACTTCCGGGACCGACCTCGGCGCGCTTTTGCTGCTCACCGAGCAGGCCGGGGCCGTGCAGTCCGTGGGCATGGCCGCTCAGACGCTTCCCGACTGCATGACCAACGTGCTCCTGTACGCCCGCGATTGGGTGACGTTCGGGACTGTCTGGGAGCCTGAGCTTGACGACAAAATTTCACTTGCCCGGTGGTGCGCGGGGTATGACACCCGTTTCGCCTACGTGATGTGGGATACCGACAACGCCGCGCAGGTCGCGGGCTCTACGGCCTCGGCGGGGTATCAGATCGCCAAGGTGCTCGAACTCGACGGGACGGTTCCCGTGTTCAACACGCCTGAACTTGCGGCGTGGGTCATGGGCACGGCTGCCTCCATCAACTTTGAAGAGACGAACGGACGGCTCACCTTCGCGTTCAAGCAGGGCGAAGGGCTTGCCGTAACCTGCGACAACGACGAGAACTATGACGCGCTGATCGCCAACGGCTACAACTGCTATGCGGACTTCGCCACGGCCTCCAGCCAGTTCAAGTTTTTCCAGAACGGGCAGGTTTCCGGCAAATGGGGCTGGCTCGACACCTACCTTGACGCCATCGCCATCAAGGACGGCCTCCAGCTGAACCTCCTTGACCTGTTCAAGGCCGTAAAGTGCATCCCGTATAACGAGAGCGGCTACGGCATGATCCGCACGGCCTGCCTCGACACCATCACCCGTTTCCTCGACTTTGGGGCCATCCGCACCGGAGTGACCCTCTCGAACACCCAAAAAGCAAGAAAGGCACACTATGAAAAAGTTCTTCGAGGAGTTCAAGGAGTTCATCAATCAGGGCAACGTCATGGACCTGGCCGTAGCGGTGGTCATCGGCACGGCATTCACGGCCATCGTGAACTCGGTGGTGAGCGACCTCATCATGCCGTTGATCTCGCTGGTCACGGGCGGTATCGATTTCTCGGACATGAAGATACCCCTGGGCACGGGGCCCGATGCGGCCGCGTTCACCTACGGAAACTTCATCAACGCGGTCATCCAGTTCCTCATCATCGCGCTGGTGGTGTTCCTCATCGTGAAGGCCCTCAGCCGGGCGCGCATGCTGACGCGCCGGGGCAAGCATATCGAAGAGCAGGATGCCCCGAAATGCCCCTTCTGCCTCGAGGAAGTGAACGAGGGCGCCACCCGCTGCCCGCACTGCACCGCCGAGCTGCCCGCCCCGGCCGCGGCGGCCGCGAAAGCGGGAGGCGAAGCGTAGGGCATCTCAACGGATAGGCTCCTCATCTTCCTCGTCGGTCACGGCGCGCAGGATGAAGAATCCCGCGATGCCGGCGATCAGCGATGCCGCCAGGATAGCCGCTTTCGCCATGGCGATCATGTTCGGGTCGACGAACGCGAGGTTCGTCACGAAGATGGCCATGGTGAAGCCCACGCCGCCCAGAACCGACACGCCTCCGATATGGCCCCAGTTCACGCCCTGCGGCAGATCGGACAGCTTCAGCTTCACGGTGAGCCACGTGGCCAGGAAGATGCCCAGCGGCTTGCCGAACAGCAGACCGCAGAACACGCCGATGGTCACCGGGTTCGTGACGATGGACAAGGGATCCATGCCCGTCAGCACCACGCTGGCGTTCGAGAACGCGAACAGCGGCAGGATGAAGAAGTACACGGGGATGTGCAGGCGATGGTCGAGGCGCGTGATAGGCGGGATGGACAAGCGCGACACGCGGCCGATCTCGGCCACCTCGGACAGGTACTCCTTCTGCACGATGTCGGGCTCGCCGGGGTCGTAGCGATCATCGGCGCGACGGGCGCGGGCGGCGAACCAGCTCGGAGCGCGGTCGAGCTTCACCTGCGAGCGCGCCGGGATGGCAAGCGCCAGCAGCACGCCGGCGATGGTGGCGTGCACGCCCGACATGAGAAAGCACGCCCACATCCCCAGGCCCACGACGAGGTACGGCAGCAGATCGTAGATGTGCAGCCGGTTGAACACGATGAGCACGGCGAACAGGCCCAAACCCCCGGCCAGCCACGCCACGTCGAGGTTCGCGGTGTAGAAGACGGCGATCACCATGATGGCGATGATGTCGTCGGCGATGGTGAGCGTCGAGAGGAACGAGCGCAGCCCCGCCGGGATGCGGCTTCCCAACAGCGCGAGAATGCCCAGGCAGAACGCGATATCGTTCGCCATGGGAACGCCCCAGCCCTGCTCGAACCCGCTGCCGACGTTCACCGCCGTGTACACGAGCGCAGGCACGATGGCGCCGCCCGCCGCGCCCAGGATGGGCAGCAGCGCCTTGCGCGGGTTCTTCAGCTCGCCCGCCGTCATCTCGAACTTGATCTCAAGGCCCACCAGCAGGAAGAAAATGGCCATGAGGAAGTCGTTGATGAAGTGCTCCAGCGAGAGGTGCGGCGCGAAATCGCCCAGCGAGATGCCGATGTCGAACGTGCGCCAGAACTCGGCGAAGTACGGCAGCACCGGCGTGTTCTCGATGACGAGCGCCGCCACGGCCGCGGCCAGCATGAGCATGGTCGCGCGCGTGGACGAGTGGGTGAATTCGAGCAGCTTGCGCTTGCGCCGATGGTGGCGGCGCACTTCCGGCTCGAGGATGCGCTCGGTGGGCGCACAGGTGGGATCGCCGCTCAGACAGGCGGGTGGCGCCTCGTCGTGCGGGGTACGGTCGGGGCGGGCAGGCAGCCGGCAGCCTTCACGCTGCGACGCCCGGTCAAGCTGCGCAGGTGCTTGACGGCGTTCGCGAACCTCGGAAACCTCGCGTCCTTCACGCGATGAGCGACTTTCTGATTCGGGTGTGGTTTTCTCAGATGGCATGAATACAGTATACGAAACGGGCTGCGGCCTCGCGGTCACAGCCCGGTAACGCGCGGAAGATTTTACAATGCAGCGTTAACAGCCGTTCGCGCACGCGAATGCGCGGTCGTCACGACAAACGCCGTGCTTGACGCGGTCGGATTCCTCGGAGGTTTTCGCATCGTTCCAGCGATCCATCGTTCCCACGAGATACCCCGTGATGCGACGGATGCGATCGAACGGCACCGGTGCCAGCTCGTAGCGGATGTCCACGTCCTCGCCGTCCACCAGCAGCGCGAGGCCGGTAACGGCGCTGTTCGGATGCTTCAGCGCGCCGCGCTCGAGGTAGGCGCGGATCTCCGTTTCGGTGACGTGCTGGTCGCCTTCGTTGGCATAGCCCACCAGCACGTCCACGCCGTCGACGGTCAGCCGCTCGTTGACCACCATGTCGCCCATCGCGTTCGCCACGCCCATAACCGCTTCCATGCCCCGCTCCTCACTGCATTCGCCGTTTGGTCTTATATGTTATTGTAATAGTATCATTAATGAAGGGCGCGCGCCAGATTAGAGAGAGAACAAACCTGCAACATGGTCGGCCGGTCGGGGAGCGGCTGCGCTCGGCGTTCAAGCACGGGTCGCATCCCCCCTCTCGTCCCGTGCATTCAACGGCGTTCCGCATGGCGAAAAGATATCGAATTCGGAAGTTACGCCGTGAGCCGCGGACACGTTGAAAGGCAGCTTCCCGCATAACACCTGGACACTGAAAGTCGCTTTCACGCTTCTGCGCCCTGTGCGCACCTGAATCGCATGAGTCTTTCCGAATTCGAAGTTTTTTCGCCACCGCGAGTCCGTTGCGCTGCATGAAGAAGAGGCCGAGGGACGGGATGGCAGGCAGGTTTGTCGCCAGATAGGTACGTACAAATGTTTCACGTGAAACATTTCGGCTGGGGGCCGGAGCGAAATTGGTCGTGAGGCGATGGACGCGGGGGGCGTTGCGGCTTCGGCGGGTGCATTATCGGCCCAAAGACACGGTTTTCGCGGGAATTCCGTGCCTTTGGGCCGATAATGTGCTCCTCCGTCCGCAAGACGAGCAGATGCGCGATGTTGCGACGCGGGGCAACCGGCGCGGGACGCCACACGGGGCGGCGTTGCCGATTGCGCACAAGGCGGCTTCGTGCGAAGCAGGATCGACGTGGCTGGTTGAGCGCAAGGCGCCTTCATGCAAAGCGGGCCGCCCTTTCGGACGGCCCCGCCGAGGTGCGCGATTGCGCGGCTACGCGGATCGCGTCAACCTTACAGCTTGAAGTCCTCGTCGCCGTTGAAGACGTCGAGGGCGTCCTCCACGGAGTAGTCGGCCAGCGTGATGGCGCTGATGGCCTTCGTCAGGCGGACGGCCTCGTCCAGCGAGCGCTGGTGGATGTTGCGGCCGGTGGCGTTGCCCACGGCGCCGCCCGTGTGGATCTGGTCGTACAGCTGCGTGAGGAACGTCTCGGCGTCCACCGTCGAGCCGCCGGCGCACACGAGGCCCGTGCGGCCGGACGCCATCGTGGCCACCTTGAGGGCCTCGGCCGGAGCCGTGCCGTCCTCGGGCTTCGGCGGGTTCACCTTCACGAAGTCGGCGCCGAGGCACAGGGCCACGCCCGCCGCGCCCGCGATGAGCGCCGGATCCTTCTCGGCCTTGACGGCCTTGCCGCGGGGGTAGATCCACAGCACGACCAGCAGGCCGTTGGCGTGGGCCTGGGCGATGAGCTCGCCGGCCTCGGCCATCATGGTGGACTCGTACTCGCTGCCCAGGTAGATGGTGTAGCCGATGCCCACGATGTTCACGCCCGCCTCGCGCATGGCCAGCACGGCGTCCAGATCGTAGAGCTGCGGCGAATAGGGGTCGTCCTGGCTGCCGCCCACGATGTTGGTCTTGGAGTTCATCTTCACGAGGTAGTTGATCTCGGGATAGTCGGCGGCGTATTGCGCGATGAGCCCGCGCTGGCCGGCCAACACGCCGCACACGCCCTGGCGCCCGATCTCGAAGAGGTGCTGCGGCTCGGCATCGGCGATGTCGATGCCCTCGCCGTAGAAGTCCTTGTTGAGGTGCTCGATCTTCTGATCGCACGCGAACAGCATGAGACGGCCCGTTCCGCGCGTCGCCTTCATGAAGTTCTCGATGTACTCGTCACGGGATTCCGGCATGACGTCGGCCGGCACCCTCACCTGGTCACGAGTGATTTTGGGCATGGTTTCCTCCTTATAGGATCCAACTCAACGGATGAGGCTCAGAGCCTTATCGATACGGTCATTCTAGCGAAAAAGCGAGGCGGGACGCGCCGTTTCACCGAAAAACCCCGCGAACGAGCCACCGATTCGCGCGAAGCGCGGGCAGGCGGTAGGCGGAGGAGGCGCAACGGCGAACAAGCGGCACCCGACGGACAGTGCGCGAAGCGAGAACCCGGATGTTTCACGTGAAACATCCGGTCGCGCGAAGCGCGAACAGGGCGGGAGCGAAGCGACCCGCCCATGCGCCCGAAGGGCGCATAAGAAGCTCGCAGGTGGCCGCGCAGGAGCGAAGCGACCTGCGCCTCGCGCGGAGCGCGAGCACGCGCTCGCAGGTTGGCGCAGTGAGCCAGCGAGGGCGGCCGTGGCGGCCGCCCTCTACGGGGACTTGCTTCGCGACACAGCGTCGGCAAGTTCCGGCGGCCGGGAGGCCGCCGGAACCAAACTAGAACCACTCGCGCTTGTTCAGCACGTAGATCTGCTCGAATTCAGTCTGGGACTTCGTGAGGTACAGGATGCCCTCGATGATGGCGATGACCCAGATCACCCATGATGCCAGCGAGAACGTCAGCACGCCGCCGATGATGGTGACAGCCAGCATGATGAAACCGGCGGTGTTGTAGCCCAGGTAGAACTTGTGGATGCCGAACGCGCCCAGGAAGATGGCCAGCAAACCGGCGGCCACGTGATCCTTCGTCGTGACCATAGGCTGGCTGTACGGCTGCTGGTAGTACGGTTGCTGATAGCCGTAGTACGGCTGCTGCGGAGGCACGGCTCCGGGGCCGGCATGCGGCGGTGTCTGCGGCGCGCCGTATCCGGGAGGAGCGTAATAGCCTGACGCAGGCTGGCCGGGAGCAGGAGGCGCACCCGCAGGCTGCGTGTAAGAAGCGGTGGAAGCAGAGGCGGCAGCCGGAGCCTGGGGCTGGGGCTGAGCCGGGGTAGCCTGCGGTGCAGCCGTAGGCGGAATCGCCTGAGCCGTCGAGTACGGAACCCACTCGGGCTCGGGTTCGGCAGCCTTGGCGGGCTCGGCAGGAGCCGCAGAAGGAGCCGCCGCAGAAGCCTCGGAAGCATCCTCCGTCGACGCATCCGTCGATGCGTCGCTCGGCGCCTCTTCCTTATCCTCGGACCCGGCATCGCACGAGACGACCGCCACATCCTCGACCACGACGGCTTCCACTTCGCCCGTCGCTTCGTCGACGACCACGGCTGCAACCGTCTCCTTTTCAACGTCGCATGCATCGTCGGACGTCGTCGCGGCAAGCTTCGCCTTCGCGGCTTCCAGTTTCTCCTGAGCGGCTTTGAGCTCCGCTTCAGCAGCGGCAACCTCGTCCGCTGCGCTATTCAAAGGTTCGTTGGTGGCCATGATGGACCCACCTCTCATTCTACAAATTGCGTCGATGTCCTGTACCGCCATAGTAGTGCGCGCCGTCGCATCCAAGGAGGTTTCGTCACAATACCGTCAACGACGTTCAGTATTTCTTAAGATTTGCGCATGGGCCGAAGAAAAGCCTGATCGCGTTAGCTGTCTTTATGCGAATGCTTCTCGAGCATTTTCATGATGCGCTCGCGAAAAACGATGCCCAACACGGCGATGACGGCCGCCACCGCGAAGATGATCGCGCTTTCCATAAGGCGTCCGTCAGCCAGCCCGTCGGCGGCGTAGGTGGACACCACGATGCCCGGAATGCGCCCCACGTTGGAGAGCAGCAAAAATGTGCGCATTCGCATGTCCGTGAGCGGCACGAGGTACGTGAACACGTCTTTCGGCAGACCCGGGATCAAAAACAGGATGAACACGATGATGTTCAGCTTGCCGGTTTTCTCGAACTTGCGGAACTTTTCGAGGTACTGCACGGGCACCATGCTCTGCACGAACGGCGCCCCCAGCTTGCGCACCAGCGCGAAGATGAACGCGCTGGAAATGACGCACCCTGCCAGAATGACCAGCGCGCCGATCCAGGGGCCGTACAGCAGGCCCGCCGCGATCTGCACCACCTCGCCGGGAATGAACGCCACGACGATCTGCAGAAACTGAAGTCCCAGCAGTATGAGGAACCCCACGGGACCCGCGCCGCGCACGTCGTTGATGATGCGGTCGAGGCCGCCCGGCTCGAACAACTCGTGGAAGTACGGCCATAGCATCACCACGATCAGCACCATGATGGCGAAGAACGCGATGAGCCCGACGAACTTGAAAATGTCGGCCTTCTCCATCTTATGGCCGCGCACCTCTACCTCTTGCTCGGCTTTTTCGTGCAGCTTGTCCTTCAGCTTGTCAGTCATCGTGGCGAGCCTTGTCGTACTCCTCTTTGAAGGCCGCGAACATGTTCTTCTTGGGCGCGGGCTTCTTGGCGGTCGTCTTCTTCTTGGGCGCGGTCGACGCGGGCTTCGCAGGCGCGGAAACGCCCTCGTCTTCCGCCTCGTCCGTCACGGCCAGAGCCTGGTCGTCGGAACCGGGCTTGACACCGCGCGCCTTGTCGTACTCCTCCTTGAACCCGGAGAACATCCCCTTCGTGGCGGCGATCTGCTTGCCCGTGGCGTACGCGCCCTTGTTCACCACTTCGCCGGTTTTCTTGGCGGCCTCGCTGACCACCGGCTTCGCCCTGTCCACCGTGGTGTGCACCTTGTCGACGGCGACGGCCGTGACCGCGCCGGCCTTCTCGGCCACGCCGCCCTCGGCAACCAGGTCCTTCGCGGCGTCGTCAACAAGCATCGCACCCAGCACCACTTCGTCGGTTTCGCGCCCCTCGGAGCCCACCTGCGCCAGCGCGGCACCCATTCCGCGGCGGAACCCCTTGACGAGGTCGGCCGGAATAGTGCGCTTGCCCAACAGTGCGTTGGCGGTGGCGCCCGAATCGGTGTCGAACGTGTCCACCATACCGGTGATGCGGTTGAAGGTGACGTTGCCCACCATGCCCAGCGAAGTACCGTCTTCGGTCATGACCGGCAGCCCCACCCACAGCACGCAATCGTCCCAGTTGACGCCCAGCGCCTTGCATGCGGCGCGGTCCGTGGCCTCGGGCACGTTGCGGATGGCGATGCGGCCGTCCACGATGTCGTAACCCTCGATGGATACGAACTTGTCCTTGCGGCGGAACATCCACAGCAGATCGGGGCGCTTCACGATGAAGCCGACGCAGCGCTTCTCTTTCGGGTGGAACACGAAACGGCGCACCTTGCCGATGCGCTTCGTACCGTTCTTGCCGCCCACGACGCGGACGCCCGTGAGCTCATGCGTAGTGATGAGTTTGCTTGCCATGGCCTTCTTCTCCACTCGACAACCTGCGCATTTGCCGCGGATGGAACCGCAACCCCCCAGCGCCGTTGCCCTGTCGGACAGTCAGGAAGCGGCGAGAGGGGCGGGGCTTGCGCCCACGTCGACCAACTCGCCGCTTCATGATAGATGCGTATGCTACTTGTCGTCGCCGGAGATCTTGTCGGCAGCGTCCTCGGCCTTGTCCTTCACGGCATCGGCCGCGCTCTGCGCCTTGTCCTCGGCCTTGTCGACGGCCTCGTGCGCCGTGTCGGCCGCGACAGGAATGGTGTCGCTCACCGCGTCGTGCGCCTGCTCGGCGTTCTTGGCCACCTGCGAGGCGATGCGCTGGCGCGCCGCTTCGATCTTGTCGCGAAGCTCGTCGTTCTTCTGCGAGAACGCCGGCTTGATGTTGTCGGCGGCTTCCTGCACGCGCTGCGTGGCCTGGCCGTACAGCTCTTGACCCTTGGCGGCCACGTCCTGCACGACTTCCTGACCCTTGGACGCGGCATCCTGATACGCGTGCTGCATGTTGGCGCCGGCCTGAGAGCCCAGCTCCTGCGCCTCGCCCCATGCCGCGCTCATCTTATCGGTGACCATAGCGCGCGTTTCCTGACCAGACCGGGGGCGTACAGCAGCGCGACAACCGCACCGGCCAACCCACCAGCCAAAAAGCTCCAAATTTGTTGCCCATGACGGCCTCCTTCGGGATGTTTGCCTGTTCGTTCATTATAGGGGCATCCGCGCAGCCCCATGCGCGAAAACATGAGCGCTCTATGATTCAGTTGCTGTTTCGTTGCCGACCGAACAGACGCGAAGACGGGCCGCCGGCCTACGACCCGTGAATCGCATACTGCGCTCTCGCCGCAAGCGGTTACCGCGCATATTGGCTGACCAGTTCGTTGAGGACGCCGGACAGCGACAAACCGGAGGCTTCGCAGGCGAGGGAGAACGGCGAAGATTCGGCCAGGGAGGGCGACACGTCCACCTCCAGGACGCGCGCCTGGGCTCCGTCCCAGACAAGATCAACGCGGGCGAGGTCGCGCACCTGATAGGCACGGCACACTTCCAAGGCGGCGCGCTCGATTTCGGCACGGATGGCCTGGGCATCGGCCTCGTCGTTCGACAACGAGGCGGGGCGCACAGGTGCGAACAGCTCGACCGCGCCCGGCGTGCGACAGGCGACCGTATCGCAGAAGCCCTCCTTCGCCACGATCTCCACCGGCGGCAGCGCGTAGGCATCCCAGCCGGAGCCCAGCACCGGCACGGTTACCTCAACGCCGTCGATCCACTGCTCGATGATGACGGCGTCGTCGAACGACAGCGCATCGGACACGGCTTCGCCCAGCTGGTCGACGGAATCAACGCGGCGCACGCCCGAAGCCGAAACGCCGTGCGCAGGCTTCACCGCCACGGGATACCCGCCGATCACGCGGTCTTCCACCAGGTCAAACGCCGTCGCAGCGCCCATGCTCTCGAACGCCTCGCGCGCGATGCAGACGCCCTGCGGCCAGGAAGCCGTCGGCTCATCGCCGGTGATGGCGCGGTAGGCCGCCATCTCGGAGCCGAGGGAGGATTTGTCCCAAGCGCGCCGGCACACGCTGGACGGCGATCCGACGAAGGGCACGCCCACGAATTCGAGCAGGCTCTGGACGGTTCCGTCCTCGCCGAGCTTGCCGTGCAGGGCGTTGAAGCACACGTCGGGACGCTCGACGCGCAGGGCGGAAACGAGGTCGGACGAAGCATCCAACAGCACCGTCCTATGGCCCGCCTCTTCAAGAGCTGCGCACACGTTCTTGGCGCTGGCCAGGGATAACTCGCGCTCGGTCGAGCTGCCGCCCGTCAACACTGCTACCTTCATGATGATGCTCCTTCTGCCGTCCACACAAGAGCGGCTAGCGTACCATCGCATCGCCGAGGAAGGCAATCGCATCGCGAAAAGCGCGCAAAGCGACCAGATCGTCGAGGAAGCTCACCTCGATGCGCGCGCGGCCCGCCGCCTCGTCCGTCCACTCGGTGGTGCCCACGAACACGGCATCGAGAGCGGCGCCGGCATCGGCGTAAGCGGCGGCCGAACCGGCTTCCGCGCCGTCGCCCCTGCGCACGGCCGCCCGCGTTTGAAAATCGATGACCAGGTGCTCCAACAGATGCGGCAGCGACGTGTGGTCCATGACGGCGGCGAAAGTGTCGCCCTCGTCGTTCACGCAGGCATGGCGCGGCACGTGCGGATGGGCCGCGCGAACGCGCGCCGCAAGCTCTGGCGTCGTGCGGCGCGGGACGCCGGGCGCCAGAACCACGTCGCACACCACGCGGTCGGCGCGCACCGTGAGCCGCTCGATGACAAGCGGGGCTGTGCCCTGCGCGCTCACGCGGGCAGGTCGCTCACATCGAACACGCCGCGCGTGCCGGATGCGGCAGCATCGTCGTTCTTGTCGACGGCGTCGGAGGCGCTGCCGCCTTCGTCTGCGGCTTCACTTGCAGAGGCGTCTTCCGGCCCAGAAGCGGAATCGGATTCCGGCTTCTGCCGATCGCCCGGGTCGGGCTCGGGCGCAGCCTCCGGCTCGGGTTCCGCCGCAGGCTCGGGCTCAGGCTCAGGCGCCACCGGCTCGCCCCTCTGCGGCGTAGCCTCCGCATCGTGCGACAGGCGGTCGAGCACCGTGTATCCAGCTCCCGACGGAGGTTCCTCCTGCGGCTGGCCCTGAATCGCGCGCACGAGCTGGTCGAACTGCCAGGCGATGTCGTCCGCCAGCGTAGAGAGCCATGTGTACCCGCTTCCATCGGAAATCACCAGCTGAGAGCGGTCGAGCGAGAAACGATAGCGGCCGGAGCCCTCCATGTTCCCGAACGTGTACGAGATGGTCTTCGCGTCCGTGTCCAGCTTGTACGACCAGCTCACATCTTCGGTCAGCTTGATAGTTTCGCCGTCGATGACCACGACGGCCGTGGTGCCGTGAGTTTGCCATTCGCCCTGGAACTCGGCTGCATCGTCGTAGCGCAGCCAACGGTCCCACGAGAACCCGCCCACGATCAGCAGGACGACCAGCAGCACCGAGCCGGCCACAACAAGCGGCCAGCGCTTTTTGCGCGGCTTCGCTTCCGCACGCTCGCGCCGACGCTTCCCGCGCTCGGCCTCGGTCGACGCTTCGGCCCCATCGTCTTTCGCAGCGTCATCGACGATTGCCGCCGCGTCCTCCTTCAACCTGGCGGCCGCCTTCGCCCTGACCTTTGCAGCGCGCGACGTCTGCTCGAGGGGCGTCTGCCCCTCATTCTCCTCAACGTGAGGCGTCCCGGCCGCTCGCGGCTTCGGTTTCGCAGGCGGCACGTCGGTGCGCTTCCGCGGCGCGACGCGGCCGGACGCCCCTGGCTTCGAGGCGTCCGTCGCGGGTGCGGCAGCGGTATTCGGTTTGCTGGTTCGTTTACGCTTCGTTGCCACGCTTGAAGGTTCCCTGGTTCTTTTCGATAGCTTCGCCTGCCGTTATTCCGGCGCGATGACCTCGACGCCGCCCATGTAGGGCACCAGCACGTCGGGCACGCGCACGGTGCCGTCGGGCTGCTGGTAGTTCTCGATGACGGCGGCCATGGTGCGACCCACCGCCAGGCCGGAGCCGTTCAGCGTGTGGACGTAGCGCGAGCCCTTGAAGTTCTCGGGGTCGCGGTACTTGATGTTCGCACGACGCGCCTGGAAGTCCGTGCAGTTCGAGCACGAGGAGATCTCCTTGTAGCCGTTGTACGACGGCAGCCACACCTCGAGGTCATACGTCTTGGCGGCGGAGAACCCGATGTCGCCCGTGCACAGGCTGATCACGCGGTACGGCAGGCCCAGCAGCTGCAGGATGTTCTCGGCGTCGGCCACCATGGCCTCCAGGTCGTCGAAGCTCTCCTCGGGCTTGGCGTACTTCACCATCTCCACCTTGTCGAACTGGTGCACGCGGATGAGCCCGCGCGTGTCGCGGCCGGCGCTGCCCGCCTCCTCGCGGAAGCACGGCGTGAACGCGCAGTACTTCAGCGGCAGCTGGCCGGCGTCCAGAACCTCGCCGGCGTGGATGTTCGTCAGCTGCACCTCGGCCGTGGGGATGAGGTACAGGCCCTCGGTGGTGTGGAACAGGTCTTCCTCGAACTTCGGCAGCTGGCCGGTGCCGGTGAGCGTCTCGGCGTTGGCCATGGCCGGGCACCACCATTCCTTGTAGCCGCGCGACGCGTGCGTGTCGGCCATGAAGTTGATGAGGGCGCGCTCCAGACGGGCGCCCAGGCCGCCCAGCAGGATGAAGCGGCTGGCGGCTAGCTTCACCGCCCGCTCGAAGTCGATGATGCCCAGCTCGGGGCCCAGATCCCAGTGCGGCTTCATCTCGAAGCCCTCGGCGGCGAAGTCGCGCGGCGCGCCCCAGCGGCGCACTTCGGGGTTGTCGTCCTCGTCGTCGCCCACCGGCGTGGAATCGGCCGGCATGTTCGGCGTGCGCAGCAGCACCTCGCGCAGGGCCTCGTCGGCCGCTTCGCGATCTTTGCCGATGACGGCCAGCTCGTCGTTGATGGCGCGCACGCGCTGCTTGGCGGCTTCGGCCTCGTCCTTCTGGCCGGCGGCCATCATCTGGCCGATCGACTTCGACGTGGCGTTGCGCTCGGCCTGCAGCGCCTCCTCCTTCGCGATGGCGGCGCGGCGAGTCTCGTCGAGCTCGGAGAAGCGCGCCGCGTCCCACGAAGCATGGCGGTTCTTCATCGCCTCGGCGACGGCTTCTTGGTTGTCGCGGACGAACTTGATGTCGAGCATAGTCGCGCTCCTTCACGATGGGAAACAATAGTGCCTTTAGTATACCTCACGGGCGGCGCACCTCGTCGTTCCTTCACGCACCCGGCATGTTCCGTCGGGCGGCCAGCCGACGCCCTTATCCTTCATAGCGCTTTCGCACGTACTTGATGAGGGTGGCCAGCACGCGGCGCATGTCGATGGGCTTCGACAGATGCGCGTTCATGCCGCTGGCCAACGAGGCGCTCACGTCTTCGGCGAAGGCGTTGGCCGACATCGCGATGATGGGCACGGCATCCGCATCTTCGCGATCGAGCTCGCGGATGCACCGCGTGGCCTCGTAGCCGTTCATGTTGGGCATCTGCACATCCATGAGAACCGCGTCGAAGTAGCCTATCTTCGACGCCTCGAACATGACGCACGCCTCGGCTCCGTCCCCCGCTCGCTCCACTACCAGCCCCGCTTCCGCCAGCAGTTCGCAGGCTATCTCGGCGTTGAGGTCGTTGTCTTCGGCCAGCAGAACGCGCAGCCCCTCGAACTCGGTGCGGTCGAGCGCACGCGGCGCGCCCGGCATAGGGGCTTCGTAAGCCGAAACGGGACGGCTCGCCAGCCGATCGCGCGCGCCGAGGGATCGCAGCGCCGCCGCGCTCGCAGCATCGAGTTCGAGGGGCTGCGCATCGTCCGCCTCGGCGCCCTCGCCCTCCTCGAACACGATGCGCTCCGCCTCTAATGCGATACGCAGGTTGAACGTCACCGTGAACGTAGTGCCCTGCTCTTTCGTCGACTCGACGGCGATATCGCCCGCCATCATGGTGACGATGTTCTTCACGATGGGCATGCCGAGGCCCGTGCCCTGCTCGCGCGAGCGTCCCTCCATGCTGAACGGCTCGAAAATATGCTCCTTGAACTCCTCTGACATGCCTATGCCGTTGTCGGATACCGTGAACTTCACCTGGCGATACCCCATGGCGGCACCCTTCGCCACCGTGGTCTCGAACCGAACGCAGCCGCCGCAGGGCGTGTACTTCACGGCATTCGTCAACAAGTTCAGCAACAGTTGCTTGATGCGCCGCGCATCGCCCACGAACACGGCATCGGCGCATGGCGGAGTTGTCACGACGAATTCCTGGGCGCGCTGTTCGCACTGCACGCGAACGGCGGATGCCACGTGCGACAGCACGGCGCTGAGACGGAAAGGCTCGCTGGCCAGGGTCATCTTGCCGTTCTCGATTTTCGAGATGTCCAGCACGTCGTTGATCAGCCCGAGCAGATGGTCAGATGCGTCTCCTATCTTTTTCAGCGTCTCGGCAACTTTCTCGCGATCGTCCGGATTGCTCCGCGCAAGCTGCAGCGTTCCCAGAATCACGTTCATAGGCGTGCGGATCTCGTGGCTCATGCGCGAGAGGAACTCGGACTTTGCAGCATTCGCCGCCTCGGCAACGTCCATCGCATCCTTCATGGACAATTGGATCTCCTTGTCGGCCGTCACGTCGCGCATGACCACGAGCAGCTGCGGCTTATCTTCGAACGTCAGCCGCTTGACCGAGTAAGAAGCCCAGCATTCTTTGCCGGTCTGCTTGCTGCGGAACGAGAACTCCCCTTGCTCGAAGCCCTTCGTCTCGTCCTTCCTAATGCGATCGAACAGAGCCACGCCCTCGGGAGAAAGCCCTATGGTGGCCGCCAACCGCTCGTTTTGCAGAAAGGCGTCAAGGCGATAGCCGATGATGCGTTCGGCCTTCGCCACAATGGGAGTGACCTTGCCGTCGGTGGGCGAATAGAGGTTCACCGCCATATCGATGCTGTCGGACAGCGCCTCGTACAACTGGCCGAGCATGGCGACGTTCTGTTCGCGCAGGCGGCGGTACGCGCCGAACACCAACAGCGCCACCACCACAAGGCAGGCGAAGATGATGGCGAACACCGCTTCGAACGTGGTGGTGACCACGGCAGCTTCGGCACGCACGTTCTCGACGGGCACCACGTTGCACACGTACCAATACCCGTTGTCGACCGGCGCGACGCACACATAACTGGATTTGCCGTCTACCGTGGCCGTGAGCAGCCCCGTCTGCTTGTTCGCCACAACGTCGCGCAGCGTGGAAAGGTCGCTCCGCGAGCGCGACTGCATGAACTGCAAGGCAGCTTCGGTTGAGACCGCGGCATCGGTGTTCGAGGCCGGCTCGCTGTACTGAGACGCCCGGTCAAGGAAGTCGTACAGCGACGTGCCGATGAACACCGGCGTCTTGGTTTCGCCCGTGGGAGGCACCAGCACCTCGCCGGTGGAACCCTCGAACAACATGAAGTAGCCGCGGCCGTCGAACATATCCAGCTGACGGGACATAGAGAACAAGCTTAACGGCACCTGCACGTACAGGGCTCCGACTTGCTGCCCATCGATATAAAGCGGCGTTTGGGCGAGACGCACGCGGGCGCCCGCCTCGTTGGCGAACGTGGCAGAGTACGAACTGCGACCCTCGGACAAAGCCGTTTCGGGCTGAGCCAGCTCGTCGACGGAAAATGCGGAGCCATCCGCGCGAACGCCTCGACCGTCCATCCCGGCAAACGTCGCATTCGCAAAGCCGTGGTGCTCCTGGAAGCTGCTGAGAGCCGGCGCAACCAACGCAGGATCGGTAGTCTGCACGGTAAACGCGCCGATGGCGTTCTGCGACATGTACATGCGGTCGGTTACGTTGCTGGCGGATTGCTCGGTGAACGTGACCACCTGCTGCTCGGCGCTCTGATTGAGCTTCTTGTCGATAAAAGACGTTAATCCGAGCACAGCAGAAACAATCGCCGCCACAATGGCGACGATTGCGATTGATGCCGTTATGCGTCGTTTGCGTTTGCGCTTGTCTTTGCCCATGGCGTGTTGGTGCTTGCCCTTCTTCAGCGCGCGTAAAGAATAAAGGAATATCCAAGCCTACCCGTACCGGATCGGCTCGACATAGTATACTCTAACGCTGAACTGCAAACACTCTGTGGCAATGGTGATGTCACGAGTTAGAGTAACGAGGTAACCATGGATTTCGGTGCGTTGTACGATTTTCTCTTCAACACCTACGCCGGCATCGGATGCCTGGTGGGAATCGGTTTGGTCGTAAGTTTGATCGCGTGCGTCATCATGGAGCGCCGCACGCGCAAAACGTTCGTCAATCACGAGCCTGACGAGGACGATTGGTCCTTTTTCGATGACGACGAAGACGACAAGTAACGTCTTCGCGTTCGTGCCGAACGGCGACCAGACGATGAGGATCGCCTTTTGAAAAGCTCCTTGCACGTACGCGCGATCACTGCTTTCGAGTCTCGCCGCGCGCAGCTTTTCAGCTGCGCGCTCCTGTTTTCAAGCCGTCAATTCTCCCGCACACTCAAACCATATAATTGAACCTCATCGCCTCTTGACAACCCGGAAAGGAAGTACTTCCATGAACGAAGCCGAAACGCATCTCTACCAGCGCGAAGGAGCGTACATCCCCCGCGTCGCCGCCGTGCATGATCTGTGCGGCTACGGCAAGTGCTCGCTGGGAGTTGCCATTCCCGTGCTGTCCGCCGCCGGCTGCGACGTATGCCCCGTGCCGACGGGCTTGTTCTCGTCGCACACCGCCTTCCCCGGCTGGTACATGCACGACACCACCGAGATCCTAGCCGACTACCTGAACGCATGGAAGGGCATCGGCGTGGAGATAGATGCCGTGTACTCCGGTTTCTTGGGCGCACCCGAGCAGGTGGATCGCATTCGCGATCTGTACGCTATGTATCCGAACGCTTTGCGCGTGGTAGATCCCGTGATGGCCGACCACGGCAAGGTCTACCCCACGTATACGCCCGAGCTGTGCTCCGCCATGGCCGAGCTGGCTTGCGGCGCCGACATCCTCACACCGAACCTCACCGAAGCCGCCATCATCCTGGGCGAGCCCATCGGCGAAGATTGGGGCGGCACCGACATCTCCGACGAAGAAGCGCACCGCCTGGTAGATGCCCTCGTGGCGAAGGGAGCGAAGCACGTGGTGCTCAAGGGCATCCAGCGCGAGGGCGAGTCCTGCATCCGCAACTTCGTGGGCGGCAAGGACTGCGAGACGTTCGAAGCGCATAACGAATACCTGCCCTACATGTTGCACGGCACGGGCGACTTGTACGCGTCATGCCTGATGGCCGCCGTGATGGCCGGTCGCTCGCTGCAGGAGGCCGTCGCGTTCGCAGGCGACTTCGTGCACGACGCCATGCTGGTGAGCGCCGAACAGCCCGACTTCAAAGACCGCGGCGTCAGCTTCGAGCCGCTGCTGGGCAAGGTGTGCGAGCTGCTGTAGGAGACGCACGCAACCTGTCAACGCGTTGCCGAAACGGCCGGCCTTTGCGGCGAAACCGCACGTTTCGGGCACGACGCATCCTCCAAGATGTCCTCCGATGGGGTCGGGCGAGAAGGCGACCGCCCGACCACCTTCTCTTCTTCTACAGCTTGAACCCCAGCGATTCCAGCACGTACTTGGGAACCATGAAGCGGACGGTCTTCTGGGGGTCCACCATCTGGCACACTTGCACGTCGGCCACCAGCGACAGCAGCATGACCAGCTCGGCCTCGTCGACGCCGGTGCGGTCGTGCAGCAGATCCACCATCTCGTGCACGGCGCGATCGGCCGCTGCGTCGAGAGACTCGGCGGACGCGATGATGCCGAGGTGCGTGCCGTTCTCGATAAGCGGATCAACCAGGTGCAGGTCGGGCAGCGCAGTGAGCGTGACCGTAGCGTAGCCGGCCACCTCGCGCCCGACACGCTAATCTCGCCATCGCCCATCGCCGCGTGCATGTCGCCGCAGCCGAACAGCGCGCCCTCCACCGCCACGGGGAAGTACAGCGTCGCGCCCGTGGTGATGGCGGTGTTGTCCATGTTGCCGCCGTGGCTGCCGGGCGTTCCGCAGTTCACCGGATCGCCCGCCGGGGCCACGCCGATGACGCCGATCATGGGGTTAAGCGGGATGGACAGCTGGTCGTTCCACACTAGCTTGTCGCCGTCGATAGCGCACAGGTGCGTGCTCCACGCGTCGAAGCGGTCGCCGCACACGCCCTCGTCCTTGCCCGTGCACGACGCGGTTTGCGGGTCGAGCTCGATGTTCTCGATGGTCACCTTCAGCGCGCCGCCGGGCACCGCGCCCTCCACGAACACGGGGCCGGTTGCCGGGTTGATGCGATCCCAGTCGATCTCGTCCAGCTCGTCCTCGGGCGTCTGCACCTGGTTGCCGAAGCAGTCCTGCGTGCGGATGCGCACCGTCTCGCCCGATGCCACCGTCAGCGCCGGCTCCAAATCGCGCGCGAACGCGAACAGCACGCGCTCGTCGTTAAGTTCCTGCATGAGGCCACCCTTTCTACAAGATTGTGCTGAGGTTAATAGTACTACGGAGGGGGGCCGGCTCGGCAGCATCTCTTGTGTCGGATTCTTGCTCGAAAAATACGACGAGCAATCAAGCGGGGGGGGGGACCGCTTTCGCGAGTTTACGCTTCGCCCTCGTAATCTTCCTCGTAGTAATCCGGCTCGGGGACGAGGACGCACATGAGCAGCATCGCCACGATGGGAACGAGCGTGAACACGAGGTTGTTGAAGGACGGCATCCAGGTTGCTTGCCCCGACGCGACCCAAGCGGCCAGGACGATGCCCGCCAGCAGCAGAGCGCTCGCCACGAGCGTGCCCAGCACGGCGAACGCACGCGTCGGGCGCAGGCGGAAGGCCGACAGCGCACCCGTAGCCGCAATCCAGCTGATCACGATGCACCACAGCGCCGGCTGCATCAACAGACTGCCGATGCTGGCCTGCACGTCGAGCCCCGCAGAGAACTGCCAGTTCGTCAGCGCGTCCCAACCAAGCAGGCTGTGCGACCCGCATGCGGCCAACATCACGCTGACCACCAGCGAGAACGCCAGCGCTCCGAACGCGCGCGCAGGCGGCAGGCAGAACCCGGCCACGAGCGGCGTCAGCTGGTTGCAGCCGAACGCCCCGGCAAGCGGCGGCACGAGCGTCGCGTTCGCATCGGCGTCGCCCAAACGCCCGGTGAAGTACCACCAGGCCGCCGTCGCCGCCAGCAGAACGCATCCTGCGGCGGGAGCGTTTCCGGCGATGAGCGCCGCCGATAACGCGAAGTATGCCAACAGCGCGCCGAGATGCGGCTTCAACGCTCCCGCCAACGTCACGAGCGCGAACAGCCCCCAGAACAGCGGGTTGGCGAATCCGCTGGTCTGCGGCAGATTCGCGAACGCCACGAACGCGACCGCCCCGCTGCCCAGCGCGCCCGCCGCATGCGCCGCCACCGTGCGCTGCAGCGGCGTGATGCGCTCGCGGAGCGGCACATACGGAACAGGTGGCGCGGTCTCGGTTTCCTCTTCCTCCTCATCGTCGGCGTGACCGACGATGACGGAGAGCTCGCGCACGCCGCGCTTCGGATCGCCCAGGAACGGCTCCAGCTCCTCCGCGAAATCGGCGACCGTCGCGTAGCGCTCTTCCCGGTCGGGGTCGAGCGCGAAGAAGATCACGTCGTCGACGGCGGGGTCCAGCTCGTCCCAGCACAGCGACGGCAGCACCAGCTCCGCATCTTCGATAACAGCTTCAGCGCGCTCGAGATCGGGTGCCAGAAACGGGTTCTCGCCCGCCAGCATCTCGTACGTCAGCGACGCCAACGCCCATTCGTCGCAGCGCACGTCGAGGTTCTCCTGGCGCATCTGCTCCAGGGGCATGTACCCGATGGTTCCTCCGCCGGCCGCGCCGTAGCCGGACGCGTCGGCCAGCGTGGCCAGGCCGAAATCGGTGACTTTCACCTGGCCTTGATGGTTGATCAGCACGTTGTCGGGCTTGATGTCGAGGTGCAGCACCTGGTTGGCGTGCGCCACCTCCAACGCGTGAGACACCGACGCGAACACGGCAGCCACCACATCCAATGTGAGACGGTCGGCGTGACGATGCAGCAGCTCGGTGAGCGTGACGCCTTCGACGTACTCCATGATGAGGTAGGCGGTGGACTCCTGCACCTCGAAATCGTACACCGCGACGATGCTCGCATCCGACAGCATTGCCGCGGTGCGCGCCTCGTCCAAGCCGGGAACGTGCGCGAGAGAATGTACCAGCGGCCCGTCGCCTACCAGGTCAAACACCGAAGTCGCATCCCCTTCGGCTTCGTCGGCATCGTTGAAAACGGGATCGTCTTCCCAGGGAAGCGGCTCGTGCTGCGGCGCGCGCTGCGCGACGGCGTTCGCCCCTGGAAGCGCCGCGCGCGCGGCGTCCACCTCATCCAGCTCGATGCATTTGATGGCCACCTTGCGTTGGATGCGCGTGTCCCACGCCACCCGCACGGTGCCGAAGCCGCCGGCTTTCGCTTCGCCGATGGGTCGATACCGGTTCAATATGAGCTGTCGATCGCGTGCCATGCGCCTATTATAGGGCAGGCGGCCGCAGATGCCCACGCGAGCTGCCGCAACGCATGCCTTGCGCAAAAACCTTAACCCCTATGTGCAGCAAAATCGAGCTTTTTGGCAGTGATCGCTCGCATTCGCCGGCTCCAAAAGCACGCGGAAGAGCCCTGGCAAGCCGTCAGCGAAAGAAACCGCAGGTCGCGTTTTGCCCATGTCGCTTGAGAATCAAGCAAGACTGCCAAAGCTCGATTTGCTGCACATAGCGCTGAAGAATTATGCGACAGCGAGGGCGACAAGCAGCGAGCAGCGAGCAGCGAGCAGCGAGCAGCGAGCAGCGAGCAGCGAGCAGCGAGCACATCATAGCGCAAGCAACTGCGCCTCGCTCCGCCCCAACAGCCGCGAGACTCAGAACGCAGCCTCGAGAGGCTCGCTCACGCGCACGCGCTCCTGGCCGCGTTCAAGCTCGGTGATCTTGAGCAGCAGGGGCTCCTGCGTGCCGTCGAGCATGCGCAGGCGCAGGGTGACCGCATCGTCGTACACGGTATCGAGCACTTTCGCACCGCAGTCCGACGCAATGCGCACGAGCTGGTCGTACTTGCCGTACGCCGCTCGCACTTCGATGTCCACGCACCGCGACACCACCACCAGCTCCGCCGCCTCGATGCCCGCCTGCGTGGCCTGCGTGTACGCGCGCACGAGGCCGCCCGTGCCCAGCAGCACCCCACCGAAATAGCGCGTGACCACCGTGATCACGTCGGTCAGCCCCGCGTGCTGGATCACCTCGAGCGTGGGAAGCCCCGCCGTCTTCTGAGGCTCGCCGTCGTCGGAATAGCGCACGCGCCCTTGCACGCCCGCGCCGCCCTCGCGCAGCACGTAGGCGTACACGTTGTGGCGCGCCATGCGGTTGGCCGCGCGGATCTCCTCGAGGAACGCCAGCGCTTCATCCTCGGTTTCGACATGCGCCAAACTAGCGATGAAGCGGCTCTTCTTCTCCTCGATCTCGGCGGTCGCCCGCCCCGCTATGGTGGTGTAGGAAGTCATGGGGAAAGTGTAGCAGACGCATAGCAGGGCAGCAAAAAACCCGCCGAAGCGGGTTTCTCAATTCAGATGGTGCGGGCGAGAGGACTTGAACCTCCATGGGGTTGCCCCCATACGGACCTGAACCGTACGCGTCTGCCAATTCCGCCACGCCCGCACAACAAAGGCTTCTTATCGAAGCGAGTGAACATGATACCTGAGTTCATGGATCGTGACAAGGAGAAATTACACGTTCTTTGAATTTTTCCGAAAGCTACGAAAAGCCGCGTGCGCCGCGGGAAGCAGGAGCACGGTCGAGACGGCAAGCAGAACGAAGTCGATCGGGTTGCCGGTAACGTAGGTTTGCTGCAGGTTTCCCGCCAGCAGCTGCGGGCCCGCGTACAGGAAGTTGAACGCGGCGTGCACGGCGACGAGCGTCCACAAGTTGCGCGTTCCGAAGTACATCGCTGCCATGAACAGGCCGAACAAAGCGGCTTGCACGGGTTTGCACGCCGCCTGCGCAACCGCGACGAGATCGGCGGCATCGACGGCCGAGGCAACTTCGCCCAGCGACACGTGCAGCGCGCCGAACAGCACGGCCGACACGAGAGCCGCTCGCAGCATGCCGCGTCGGCCTCCTCCCAACGCCGGAGCGAACGCATCGAGCGCCAGCACCCGGAAGACGCCCTCCTCGAACACGGCGGTCAGCAGGCAAAGCGCGACCACCAGCATCACGTGCAACGGGGAGGCGTCCAAAGCGGCTCCTTGCGGTTGCACGACCAGCGATGCGAGTCCCGCAGCCAAACCCACGGCCAGCACGTACAAGGCCCACGCGAGCAAACCGCGCCCACCGCAAAGGCGCGGCGCGCGCAAAGCCCGCGGCCGCGACGCCGCCACAGCCGCAAGCGCGACCGCAGCCAGCGCCGCGCCCTGCGCGAGCGACCCGGCGAGGGTGTCGCCGGGAACCAGCGAGAAGCAGCACGCCGTAGCCACCAACGCCGCCACGAACACGGCGGCGCGATGGTTGCGCGCGCAACCGCCGTCCTCAAGCCCCATCGTGGAATTCGCGCGCGTCACGCAGCCTCATCGCCCTTTGCCATCGAATACATCGTATGCAGGCAGTATACTGGAACGCCATGAGCACCACGTCGAGCATATCAGCAGCTTCCCCGAAGCGGGGCGTTTCCTCGTTCACGCTCAAAGTCGTGGCCATCGTCGGCATGACGTTCAATCACGCCTGCTACATTTTCTATCCCTACCTGCCCGCCGAGGCGCTGCTCCTGCTGTTCGGGTTCGGTGGGCTCACCTTCCCCATCATGGCGTTTCTGCTGGTGGAAGGCTATCATCATACCTCGAACATCAAGCGGTACGCCGGTCGGTTGCTGGCGTTCGCGCTCGTCTCGCAGGTGCCGTACGGCCTGTTTCTGGCGCACAACCTCAACGTGCTGTTCACCCTGCTCATCGGCCTGGGAATTCTGTACTTGTACGACACTATGGAAAGCCGCGGCGGATTCTGGCTTGCTGCCGCAGCACTGGTAACGGCCAGCGCGCTGTGCGACTGGGGGATCATCGGGCCGCTCATGATCCTCATGATGCGCGCGATCCCCGACCGGCGCCAGCGCATCGTGTTGCCCCTGCTCGTGCCCATCCTGGGCAACGGCCTTCCGGCGCTCTCCGACTACATGGCAGCGTTCGACCCGGCGCTGCTGCCGTTCGCGCTGTACCCGCTGCTGGGTTGCACGGCCACCATCCCGCTGCTGCTCGCCTACAACGGCTCGCGCGGCCGCCCGATGAAGTGGCTGTTCTATGCATACTACCCCGCGCATATTCTGGTGCTGGGGTTGGCGAAGGGGTTGCTGCTGGGCGATTGGACGCTGGGACTGTAGAGGCTGATGCCGCACGGGATCCTTCGACTCCGGCGCTGGCGTCTCCGCTCAGGATGACAGAAGACGGCTACTTCCAGTCGCTTCCCAGCACCACGAGGAAATCGCTCTCGAACAGATACGATCCGTCGTTTTTCATGGCTTTTCCAACGCCAAGAGCATCCGCGATCTCCTGCGCGCGCGATGCCTTCGCCTCATCGTCGTAAATCACCAGCGTCTTAGGGTAGTCGAAGCTGTCGGCATTGCCCGACTCCACCGAATAGCCCAGTTCCTCGATGCGCTCGGACGCCTCGGTGCCTGCGCCGGTGATGCCGTTGCCGTTGCGCACCGCCACGCTGCCCGTGCGCTTCGCTTTTTTCTGCGTGCCGTCCTCGTTCGTGCTGGAATGCGTCTGGCCGCTGCCGGTGGTTGCCAGCACGGTGTTCGACATCTCGTCGACGATGTCCTCGTCGGTGGGCGGAAGGCCCTGGTTAACGCGAGTCATCATTTTCTTCCATTCGTCGACGTTGTTGATTTCGTACCAGACGTCGTTGATGTACTTGGACGTAGTCGGCTCCATGGCCGAATAGATGTCGGTGGCCGGGTCGAGGCCCTGCATCGTCTGCGCGAGGCCGATGATGTCGGAAATCTCGAGATCCGTAGTCACGTATTGGGAAAGCGCCTGGACGGTGGATGCCATCGTGGCCACGTCGGCCGACAGGATTTTCTTCGCGATGGCGGACAGGACGAGACGCTGGTTCGCTGCACGGTAGGAGTCGCCGTCGCCGTACTCGTCGTAGGCATGGCGCGAACGACACAGGATGAGCGCCTGATCGCCGCTCAGCGTCTGCAGCCCGGCATCCAGATGGCCGCCGGCATCCTCGTCGTCGATCTCCATCGGAACATCCACTTCGACGCCGCCCAGCGCATCGACAATGTCTTTGAAGCCGTCGAAGTTGATCTCGGCATAATGGGAAATGGGCACACCCGCCAACTTCGATACGGTTTTCACCGTGAGAGCGGCTCCGCCGATGGCATGTGCAGCGTTCAGCTTGTTCTGCCCGTATTCCCCCATGTCTACCAGGGTATCGCGGTGGATGGAGACGAGCGTCGCCTTCTTGTCCACCGGGTCGATGCGCGCGAGGATGATGCTGTCGCTGCGGAACTGATCGCCGGCGAATTCCGCCGACGCTTCGCGGTCGTTCGACCCGTCGGTTCCCATGAGCAGGATATAGAACGGCTCGTTCGCCAAATCGGTTTCCACGAGCGCATTGCGCAGCTCGGCGCTGACGCCGTCGTGAAGGTTTCCCGAGAGTACGTTGTAGTACGCGAACGCAGCCCCCGCCCCGCCCAGCACCAGCACGCCCACAACGGCAAGCGCGATAACCAGCGTGCGGCGACGAGAGCGTGCGCGCGTGCGCTCGTAATCGGCTCGCGACACGCGGCGCGGCGTGGGAGCGGATTCGCCTTGAACGCTGGGGCGACGACCCGGTTCAGTCTGACGGGAGCGGCCGTACGAGGAGCGGGAAAAACGCTCGGTGCTCGCAGGGCGCCGTTGAGGGCTGCGTTTGTTGTCCATTGCGCCATTTTCGCGGCAGCGCTCTACCCGCGCAACCGCCTCCATCGGTTTACTAGGAAAAGCCCACAGGGCAGCGCAGCGGAAGCGGTGTCATCCCGAGCGAGCACCAGGTTGACGCCGCACCGGCGAGCTTCCCGCTACCTGTGCACTCCCAGCTTCTTGACCATGGCGTCGTTCGCATCTTGCTCGACGGCGTCGTCGAGCGGCGCCAACTCGATGGCCGGCTGGCCCGTTCGCGATGCGAAACGTTGGAGAGCGCGTGCGAGCAAATCGTCCGCAACCTCGGGGTTCTTCGCCAGCAGCGGGCCATGCAGATACGTGCCCACCACGTTCTTGTAGCGCACGCCGTCCTGCTTGTCGGCATCGTTGTTGCCGTGCCCCGTGGAAGACGCCACAGCGCCGAAGGGCTCGACGCCCGCGCCGAGGTGCGTGCGTCCCGCATGGTTCTCGTAACCCACGACAGGGCGCTTCGCCAGCGGCGAGGTCAGCACGATGTTGTCGATGAGCCGGTCGCCGGAGCCGCCCGCCGCACGCTCGGTGGTCATGTCGACGATGCCCAGGCCCTGCACCACCTCGTCGCCCAGCAGCCACTCGTGGCCGAGAATCTGGTAGCCGCCGCAGATGGCCAGCAAGACGCCGCCGTCCTCCACGTAGGCATGCAGCTGCTCGCGCATGTTCATGAGCTCGGCCGACGCCAGGCGCTGCTCGCGGTCGGGGCCGCCTCCCAGCATGACGAGGTCGACGCCGGAGAGGTCGATGGCCTGGCCGTGGTTGACGCGCTTGACCTCCACGGGGATGCCGCGCCAGCGCAGGCGCTGTTCGAGGATGCGCACGTTGCCACCGTCCCCGTACAGGTTGAGCAGGTCGGGGAAGAGGTGCGCGATGGTGAGGGAGGCGGCGGGCGCAGGAGTCTCCCCCTCTCCTGGCGCGGAGACGGAACGGTCGCCCCCACAGCCATCGCCCGCGCCATGGGGGCGGGGGAAGCCCTCATCCGTGCCATGCGGGTTGGCGGAATCCTCGGCCGCGGCGCCCGCCGCGCCGTGGCTGGTCAGCACCGCATGCACCGGGGGCAATGCGGTGTAGTTCGCGATCAGGTACGCGTTTTCTTCGGCCGACAGGCTGGCTATGCGCGCCAGCAGGTCCTCGGCATCCGCAACCACCTGCGATTCGATGCCGGCATACTTCAAGCGCACCTGCATGTCGTTCGCGCGCAAGCCGCCCGCGAACACGGTGAGCTTGGCCGGATCGTCCGCCAGCTCCTCGAAGTCGATATCCCACAGCCACGACACGTCGCGGCCATCGCCCTCCTTGTCGTTCACGAAGAAGGCTACCACCTTGTCACCCGCGTCCTGCGCCACGATCTTGAGGTTCTGATTGAAGCCGGTGGGGTTCTTCGCGAGGTTCAGCAGCACGCGCCGACCGGCGATGTCAAACGTTTGCAGGCGCCCGTTCTGCGGGTCGAAGGCGTCGATGGCCTTCTGCAACGCGGGAAGCGGGCAACCGGCGAGGCCGGCCGCGGCAGCGGTTGCCAGCAAGTTGTACACCATGTACGCGCCGGTGTACGGCGCGGCGATCGAACCCGCGGCTGCCCCCTCGCCGTCCCGACGCACGTCGAACGACAACCCGTTCAGGCCCAGCTTCACGCCCGTTGCCGCGAAGTCCAGGGCGGAACGCGCGAACCCGCAGGTGGGACACGAGAACGATCCCAGTTGCCCGTACTGGCGATAGTCGTATTCCAACATGGACGAGCAGCGCTGGCACATCTGCGCGTCGGCCACCGAATTCTGCGGCAGCCCCAGGTCCTCGTCCACGCCGAACGCGATGGAGGGGTTCGCCGCGCGCTCGGCGATGCGGACGCACAGCGGGTCGTCGGCGTTGTACACCAGCACCGTGTCCGGCGACTTCTCCAGCGCGCCCACGATGCTGTCCTGGATGCGGTCGATCTCGCCCACGCGGTCCAGCTGGTCGCGGAACAGGTTGAGCAGCACCACGTAGGTGGCCTGCAGCTGCGGCAGGATCTTCGCCAGCCACAGCTCGTCGCACTCGAACACGCCCCAATCCGACGGGCCGGCGTGCAGCAGCGACGTCGCCACGCCCGAGTCCAGGTTCGCGCCGGTCCGGTTGCACACCACGCGCTGGCCCGCCAGCTCAAGCGCGTCGGCCAGCAGGTTCGTCACCGTGGTCTTTCCGTTCGTTCCAACCACGCACACCGAGCCCTGCTCCAGCTTCGGCGCGAGGTCGGCAATGAGACGCGGATCCACGTACAGCGCGATTTTGCCCGGGAAGTTCGCGGCGGGACGGCGGAACACGTTTTTGAGACCCCACGTTGAAACGGCGCTGACGGCGCGCGCGCCGGCGAACTGCAAACCCATAGGTCATTCCTTTCGATCACGTTGCGTTCAGTATAGTGGTTCCACCGCACCCCGCACGCCGCCCCCGCCCGCACTGACACCCGCCCTCCATACAAATTTCAGGACGAGCAGCGCCAGCGCAAAGCTCACTCGTCACCCCTCGTCAACCTAACAGCCGCTTCAACCAAAAGAAGAACCGCGCCCCGATTTATCCTCAACTAAGCTTGATGCCGCTATACTGATGAGATAAGGTGATTGTGCAGCCGTCGGCCGAAGCACGCGGCCGCATGCACCCGGCGACCCAGGAAGGTTATGCCCGAACGCAATTACGACGACGCTTTTTTCCAGCATTCGAATGACGAGCGAGCTTCCCGTCGTTCCGATGAGTCGACTTCTCTAGGTTCACGACCACACCAGTACAACACCAGGCAAACCGCACGTTCCACTGCCGCCCGCTCCCGCCTGAACGCAACACAGCAGCAACCGCGCAATGCGGCATCCTACCAGAAACCAGGACGTTACCATCGACCGCCGGGCCCCGAACAACCGAGGCGGCGCGCTGTTGGAATCATTGCCAGCCTGCTCGTAGTGGCCGCTTTCGCCGTTGGAGGGTACTTCGTCGTGCAGAGCCTGCCTGCCTCCATAACCCTCAATGGAGCCAACCTGGAAGTAGGCGGTCACAAGACGTTGGAAGACGCGCTGCGCGCCAGCGGCATCAAGCCGAAACCCGGCGATTTCGTTGCCGTGGACGGCTCGGTGATCGAAGCAGGAAAGGGCGAGCCGTTTCACGCCACCGTCAACGGCGAAGTCGCTACCGACATGGATACGAAGCTGAACAACGGCGACGTGGTCGAACTGGGCGACGGCAGCGCCATCGAAGAGCCGAGCGAAACCGCCGAGGAAAGCATCCCCTACTCGATCGAAGAGGAAGGGCGCGGACCTATCCACGTGCTCGAGGGGCAAGGCGCCGACGGATTGAAGCGCACGAAAACCGGCTCGGTCTCCGGCCTGACGACGGAAGAAGTCGTGCAGGAGCCTTCCAACGTGGTGCGCCGAAACGTTTCGCCGCAGGTAGGCGAGGACAAAGTGGTGGCACTCACGTTCGACGACGGCCCCTGGCCCGAATCCACCGCCGCAGTGCTCGACGTGCTGGCCGACCAAGGGGCGAAGGCCACATTCTTCACCGTGGGCAATCGCATCGACGGAGAAGGCGTCGACCTCGTAAAGCGCGCAGCAGCCGAAGGCCATCAGATATGCTCGCACTCGTTCGACCACGCGGCGGGCGACGGTCAAAGCGTGAACCTCGGCTACATGACGCCTGAGGATCAGGTCGCCGAAGTGCAGAAGGGCTACGAAGCCATCGAAGCCGCCACCGGCGCCGAAGCCAGCCATGTATTCCGCACGCCGGGAGGCAACTACGGCGAAGGCGTCATGCGCAATGTCGGGCCGCTGATCAGCGCGGAAATCGGCTGGAACATCGACTCGCAAGACTGGCGCAAGCCCGGAGCCGCCGCCATCGCCAACCAGGTGAAAAACGCCTGGCCGGGCGCCATCGTGCTCATGCACGACGGAGGCGGCGACCGATCGCAAACGGTCGAGGCGCTCAAAGACGCGCTCCCCTATCTCAAGTCGCAGGGCTACCGCTTCGTCACCATGGACGAGCTGCTCGGCTATCCGCTCTCCTAAACCTCGCTTCTGCCGCTCGCCGGACGAAGGCCTCCTTTGATCTTCTTCGGGATCGTTCGCCGCGAGACGTCGTGCCTTTGGCGACAAACATCATCGAAACCACCTGTTTCCTCAACATAGACATTGCTATAGTAAAGTACGTGGGCCGCGCATGGGTGCGACCGTTTCAGAAAGAGGGGTCGGCGGTGCTTCATGGACGTTAGCCAAATCGTTGCCGTTGCTGTGTTCGTCGTGGTCATGATCACCATCATGACCGAGAAGCTGCACCGGTCGCTCGCGGCCATCACGGGCGCGATGATCGTGTTGGCCCTGCATGTCATGCCGTTCGACGCGGCCATGGAGCACATCGACTTCAATACCCTGGGCGTGCTGCTGGGCATGATGCTGTTCGTGTCGGTAGTGAAGCTGTCGGGTGTGTTCGAGTTCCTTGCCATCAAGTGCGCACGACTTGCAAAAGGCGACCCTTGGAAGATCATGCTACTGTTCGTGCTGCTCACGGCCGTACTTTCAGCATTCCTGGACAACGTGACCACCGTGCTGCTCATCGGGCCCATGACGCTGACCGTATGCAAACTGCTCGACGTCAACCCCATCCCGTTCTTCATGACCGAGATACTCGCGTCGAACATCGGAGGCACCGCAACGCTCATCGGCGATCCGCCCAACATCATGATCGGCTCGGCAGCCGGATACTCGTTCTTCGACTTCATCCTGTACGATGCGCCCGCCGTGGCGATTATCCTCGTCGCGATCCTCGGCGTGTTCTACGCGCTATACGGCCGCAAGATGAACGTGGACGACGAGCACAAGGCCCGCATCATGGAGCTGGACGAGCACGCGCAGATCAAGAACCGGCGGCTGCTGAAGCAAAGCGTGGTGATGACCGCCCTGGTGGTGGTCGGGTTCATGGCGCATGGCGCGTTGGGGCTGGAATCGTGCATTATCGCGCTAGGCGCCGCGGGCATCATCATGCTGATCTCGGGCGAAAGCATCGAGGAAGCGCTGTCGAACGTGGAGTGGACCACGCTGTCGTTCTTCGCCGGCCTGTTCGTCATCGTGGGCGCGCTGGCCGAGACCGGCGTCATCGGCATGCTGGCGAACGGGTTGATCGACGCAACCGGCGGCAACGTGTTCATCACCATGCTGGTGCTGCTCATCGGCTCGGCCGTGATCTCCAGCTTCCTGGACAACATCCCGTTCGTGGCCACGATGATCCCCATCCTGCTGGCCATGGAATCCACCGGCATGGACGTCACGCCGCTGTGGTGGGCCGTGTCGCTGGGCGCCTGCCTGGGCGGCAACGGCACGCTCATCGGCGCCAGCGCCAACGTGGTGCTGTCCGACATCAGCAAGAAGCACGGGTACGAGATCACGTTCGCGAAGTTCTTCAAGACCGGCTTCCCCATCATGCTGCTCACCATTTTGATAGCCGGCGTATACCTGGTGGTGCGCTTCCCTCCAGCGTAAGCGCACGGGCGCGAGGCGCAACCGACACGAGCGAAAAACTCGCCTCAACCCCTTGCAGGAGCGCGGGGGTTCGGATATACTGCTTACTCGCGCTTCGCTTAGAAGCCGTATGCCAACGTGGCTCAGCTGGTAGAGCAACGCACTCGTAATGCGTAGGTCAGCGGTTCGAATCCGCTCGTTGGCTCCAGAAAAAGAATGCAGGTCAGGCGATGAGAGTTGCCTGACCTGCTTTTGTTTCCGGAGTTTTTCTTTCAGCGCCCTGGAAGGAGATGAGCTCATGTCCAAAGCGAACGGCAGCGAGGCGCTCGTCGCTGAACAGCTCTCCAAAGATCGCGCCGTCATCGAGCTATGCAGACGATCGCTCGTCAACCATTTCGTAGTGCGGGACATGGATGCCGCCTTAGCTTATATGGCCGACGATGTTGAATGGCTGGGTCCGTTCAGCTGTCAAACCGCCTCGGACAAGAAGACCATGGAAGACATCCTACGACCCGAGTACAGCATACGGCTCGCATTGGCAGACGAGCGTTGGCGCGCCCGTAAACGCGCCAACACCTGGATCGTCTCGGCACGCTATACGCTGCTCGTCGTGTCGGCCGGCGGAGAGCGCAGCATGCCGTTCAAGCAACATGCTACCTACGTATGGGCCCCTACGCCGGACGGACCTCGCATCGTGCATCTGCACGTGTCGAACGCCACCGATGCGAACCCGCTCTTGCCTTCGCTCGATCCTGGCCAGAACGCCATCGAATTCCTGTACGAGCACTTCGATGCCCAGGGATCCGGCGCCGGCAAGCTCAGCTTCCGAGACACGGACGGAGACGTTCACGTTCTGCATCCCAACGAACTGTACGCTATAGAATCCGACGGTCCACGCTGCGTCATCAGGCATGCGCACGGAAAGTTCGCGGTGCGAGGCGCCTTGGCAAGCCTGGAAAAGGAACTGCCTGCAAAGGACTTCCTTCGCTTGCACCGCAGTTGTCTGGTGCATCGCGGGCGCATCGCCAGCATCGAGGATCATCAGGCGCTGCTCGACGACGGCTCCTCCTACCCCATCGCGGAGCGACGCAGCCGGGAGATCAAGCAATCGTTCGAACTGACCTTGTAGCACACCTCGTCGCGCGACGCCGACCTCTCCCGCGCAACATGCCAGAGCAATCTGCCGACCGCTGCGTTCGTTGCGTTTGAACGGGCATTCGTTCTCAGGGGATCGCTCTTTGCCGGCGGTTCGATCTATAATCCAGTGGTATATGGGGATTTCGGAATAGGAATGTTCCGCAATGCGATCGGAAGGGCGGCGATTCGATCATGATAGACGACGAAAAGCTCGCCGCCTGTTTTTCCGACAAAGGTATGGAGCTTGACGATGACGACCTCGACCAGGCATCGGGCGGTATTAGCTGCCCCGACCAGATCGTCTTCTTCTGCACCAGATGCCATGAAGCGAAAACGGTCACGAAAACCAGCAGCGCGCTGATATGCCCCGATTGCGGTACGCCGTTCGGAGCCTCAACTTCTCCGAATCCCGATCCAACGTAGGGAGAACCAAGGGACGGTACCGGCAATGGCAAGAGCGACGGGCGTTGAGAAGCCGTATGACAAGCTCTTCCACCGATGGGACTCTTCGAAAGAGGTCGTTCGTTTCGTTTGAAGGGGCGTTCGTTCCGCGCATCTGAAAATCGTCCTGCTACCCGGTTACAATCTCGCATGCTTCATTATTTCGACCCTGCCAATGAAAGAGGAACCGCATGTCGACGATACGCACGTTTGCACGATCCCATCCGCTGCTCGTAACCGCCGTCGGGCTCGCCATCGGACTGGCCGTGATCTGGTTCGTGCCATCCGACGGGTCTTTGGCGAACATGATGTTCATTCGCCTGGGATTGACCATCGTCATGTTCGCCATCATGGCCGTCGCGGCAGGATGCAACATCATCGTGCCCAACGCCAAAAGCATCGGCCTCTCGTTCAAGAAGTCTATCTACCCGTTGGTCGTAGCGCTGGTCATGGGCGTGTTCGTTCTGCTCGGCACCGCAATGAAAAACGAGGGGATGGTGTCCGACTGGCCCTTGCAGCTGGCGCTGGTCATCATGCTCTGCCTGCTTGTGGGCACGTTCGAAGAGGGCTTGTTCCGCGGCATCGTTTTCAGCGGGCTGCTGGCTCGTTTCGGCGAGACGCGTCGAGGTCTGATCGGAGCCGTGATAGTCTCATCGCTGATCTTCGGCTTCGTCCATGTGACGCCGTCCATCATGAACGGCCAAGTGGTCACCGGTTTGGACATGGCCCAAGCGGCGCTCAAAACCCTGCAAGCCGGCATCCTGGGCGCGTTTCTGGCCGCCCTGTTCCTGAAAACGCGTAACATCTGGGGCATCGCGCTGGTTCATGGCCTCAACGACCTTTTCGTGATGCTGGGCGACGCGCTTTTTTCCGGCACCACGTCCACCACGTACGTCAACAACGACGCGATGATGGCCAGCGCATCAGTCGTCATGTACGGGGTGTTCTTCCTGCTGTACATCCCCATCATCGTCTCGACGGTGCGCATGCTCAAGCAAGTCGAAGTCCCCTGCAAAGGCCCCTTTGCCGATAGGTGGTCTTGAGCGACTTTGAATCCGCGCGAAGCCCCAACGGCTTCGCGCGCTATCTTTACTCGCGAAAACGACCGCCTTTCCACCTAAGGTTCACGCTCTTTCTCGCGTTGCTGCGCTAACTCGGATCACCGTCCTTCTTCGTCCTCCTTACGCTTCCGCTAACGGAATAAGCGCCGAGCGTTACCGGTGGTACTATCGCCGGACGACCCGACCGAAGGCAACCGGAGGAGCGCGCCATGAAACCTTACTACGAAGGCTGGTACATGAAACAGCAGCAAGGCGAAGACGTGCTGGCCGTGATACCGGGGCGCGCGCAGGACTCCGCATTCATCCAGGTGGTCTCCAACCGCGGCTCGCGCTTCTTGCCGTACCCCCTGGAGGCGTTCGACCGCACCGACGGCAGCATGCGAATCGGCGACAGCTTGTTCACGCCGTACGGAATGCAGCTGCGCATCGACGAACCGGATTTCGAGTTGGTAGGAAGCGTTCGCTACGATCATCTGCTGCCGCTGCGCTCGGACATCATGGGGCCGTTCGCCTACGTGCCCATGGAAACGAAGCATACCGTGTTCAGCATGCGGCACCAGGTGACCGGATCGATCCGCCTCAACGGTGACGCGCTAGATATTCGCAACGGCATCGGCTATATGGAAGGCGACCGCGGCCACACGTTTCCCCGCAGCTATTTCTGGATGCAGTGCCTCGACGTTCGACAAGACGCCTCCGTCATGCTGGCCATCGCCGAAATACCGCTGGGTCCGATCCGCTTCACCGGCTGTATCGGCATAGTCGCGCTCGGCGAGACGGAATACCGCTTCGCCACGTACCGGGGCGTGCGCATCGTGGAGCATACGCCCACGATGGCGGAAGTGCGGCAGGGCGATATGAGCCTGCGGGTGGAGGTGCTTGACGATCGCGGGCACAAGCTGCAAGCACCCGCCCAGGGTCTGATGGATCGCACGATTCACGAAAGCCCTTCCGTACCCGCGCGTATCCGCTTCGTCAAGGGCGGCGAACCTCTTTTGGACGAGATGGAGTCCCAAACAAGCTACGAATTCGTTTCCCCCGCTTCGGCGTAGGGACCGGACGCCCCCTTTGCGTGCCTCGCGGAGCCGATCCCCGCCGCGTTCGCCCGCACGACGCTGGTATACTGGGCGTATCGAGCAACCTTCGCGAGAGAGGATGCACCATGCTGTACGACAATATTATGATCCCCTACGACGGATCGGCTTCGTCCAAAGCAGCCCTTGCGGAAGCGGTGCGGTTCGCGAAGGACGACCCCGGACTGACCCTTCGCATCGTCCAGATCATTGACACCGATCAGCTTGCCATCGACAAGCTGGAAGCCGAAGGGCGCGACGAACAGACCGTCGCCTCGTCGGCGATGCTCCAGAAAACCTACGAGGAGGTCACCGAGGAAGCCAGCAAGGCGCTGCATCGCGAAATAGACCCGCTGCTGAGCGGCCTCATGAACAAAGTGTACATCGAGCTTTTGCAGGAAACGCAGCCGGGCGGGCAAATCGTGACGTACGCCATCGACAACTTGTGCGACCTCATCGTCATGGGCTCGCGGGGTCTGGGCGCGTTGCGCGGCATTTTGGGCAGCGTCAGCAGCTACGTGCTGCGCAACGCCGACGTTCCGGTGCTCATCGTCAAGGAAGGCACGAACGAGTAGGACGAGCTGTCATCCCGAGCGAGCGGCGCCCAGGGGCTGTTGATGGTTTCTTGACATTCTCGTGCTATGCTCCTCCGTATATGCGCGGCAAGACGAATGCGGAGGAGCGAGAAGAACGTGAGCGAACAGAAAGCGGCCATCGAGCGGAACGGCGAGGCCACGCTGCTGGTGGTCGACGACGAGCCGGAAATCGTCGCGCTTTTGGACGAGTACTTCACGGGTTTAGGCTACCGCGTGCTCACCGCCGAAGACGGGGCAACCGCGCTCAAACGCGCCGAACAGAGCCCCGACCTCATCGTGCTGGACGTGGGCATGCCGCTTATGGACGGCTACGCCGTGTGCCGCCGCCTACGCGAGCATCTCACCTGCCCTATCCTGTTTCTCACCGCACGCGTCGAGGACGTCGACGCGCTGGAGGGCTTTGAAGCCGGTGCCGACGACTACGTGCTGAAACCGTTCTCGTTAGCCGTGCTGGGAGCGCGCGTGAAGGCGCATCTTGCCCGCGACAACCGCCAGCACGTGCGCGCCGAAGTACGCTTCGACGGCGACATCGCCATCGACTACCGCTCGCGCACCGTGACAGCGGCCGGACGGCCGGTGGAGCTGACGCGGCGCGAGTTCGACATCGTCGCATTCCTGTCGAAGCATCCCGGCCAAGTGTTCGATCGCGACCGCATCCACGAGCGCGTAGGCGGTTGGGAAAACGAGAGCGATTCGCAGGTGGTGACCGAGCACATCCGGCGCATCCGCAAGAAGCTGGCCGCAGCGGGCGCCGAACCCGACCCGGTGGAAACGGTATGGGGCATGGGGTACCGATGGCGCGCGTAAGGGGCGCCGAACGCCTCGACGCCTTGCGGGCGCGTTGGCACCACGCGTCGCTCAAAACGTCGTTCATGGTGTACATGCTGGGGTTCTTGCTGCTGGCGCTGGTGATGTCCACGGTGACGGCCGGGATGTTCAGCGGATTGCAGCACCGGGTGATCGCAGACGCGTACGAAATCTCGGGGCTCTACCTCTACGATGCGCACAACCGGACGCTCGTTCCCGCGCGCGCCGTGGATATCGACGAGAACGGCAGCAGCGTGTTCGTTCAAACCGTGCGCGGCGAGATGACCGAGATGCCGCTGACAGACTTGTCGTCGCTCGTGGAGATCACTGACGCGAGCGATTACCAGTACTCGCCGGGGACGGCGTATCTGTATGGTTCCGCCAACGACGACGCACTCAGCGTCGAAACGCCCGAAGCGCCCGACCAAACCGAGCTCACGCCCGCCGAGCTGCCCGCCTATGACGCGAAAGCGCGCGATCGGTTCGATGCCTGGCTGGCTGCCAACCCTGATAGCCCCTACACGTCGTTCTTCGACGGAGACAGCCAGGACGGCAACACCGTCGGACTGCTCACTTCCGCAGTGGGTTACTACGTGAACACGCCCCCATCGGAGGAGGCGCAGGCGCTGTCCTCGGCACTCGAGCTGCTAACGTTCCTCATGTTCCCACTGTGGTTCGGCCTATGCATCTTCGCAGCGGCGCGGCGCTTCTTCGGCAAGCGCCTCCAACCTGGATTCGATGTGCTCGACCGAGCAGCGTCCAACATCGCCGAGCAGAACCTCGAGTTCTCCGTGTCGTACGATCGAGATGACGAGCTGGGCCATCTAGCTTCGTCGTTCGAAGCCATGCGCGCCTCGTTGGCCGAATCGCAGCGCGCGCTGTGGCGCACGGCCGAGGAGCGCAAGCGCCTGAACGCCGCGTTCGCGCACGACCTGCGCACGCCGCTCACCATCCTCAAGGGCAAGATCGAGCTGCTGGACGCGCACGTGCAGTCCGGCAACGTGCCCGCCGATCGCCTGACGGCCTCCGTCGCCTCGCTGGCCGCGCAGGTGGAACGCCTTGAGCGCTACGTCGCCGCTATGAGCGGGCTGCAAAAGCTGGAAGACCGCGCCGTCGTTGCGCGCCCGCACCAGGTTCGACAGCGTGGCGGGCAGTGGGTGGCAGGGACGCCGGAACCGGGGCCGATTGGCTTGCGGCACGCCGACCGGACCTTCGCGCTGTCGGTGAGCGCACGTTGCGACCGCGAGCGGCCAGAGCTATGCGTGGATCAGGCCATCGTGGGCGAGGTGGCCGAGAACCTGCTGAACAACGCCATGCGCTATGCGTCGTCCCAAGTGGACGCTCGCCTCGACGTGCGTGACGGCGCGCTGGTTCTCATGGTGGAAGACGACGGGCCGGGCTTTTCGAACGCCGCGCTCGAACGCGGTTGCGCGCCCTTCTTCAGCGAGGTGCCCTCGGCAGAGCATTTCGGCCTGGGGCTGAACATCGCGTCGCTCATGTGCGAGAAGCACGGCGGCGGCGTAACGCTGGAGAACCGCGAGGGGGGAGGCGCGCGCGTGGTCGCGCGATTCTCCCTGGATTTCTGCGCCGAGTAGACAGTCGGTAGATATTTGCTCCGTACCATCGGAAGCGTACCGAACGCACCCGAGAAACGGAGCATCCCATGGAAGACACCGCCCCGCTGCGAACTTCGACCGTCACCCCGCCCCCGCTTCCTCGTACGCATGGCAACGCTCCCGATAACGCGACGATCGCGACGGACCGGCGTTCCCTGCTGAAGAAGCGCGCTGCCGTGATCGTCGGGCTGCTGGCCCTGACGGCGGGGCTCGCAGGGTTCTGCGTCCTCTACGGGCCGGAGCTGCTTGCCTTCGTTGCCGACGCTCCGCGCTTCCGCGCCTGGGTGGACGAAACCGGCTGGATCAGCCGCATCGTGTTCGTGCTGGCCAACATGGCGCAGGTCGTGTTCGCGTTCCTGCCCGGCGAACCGCTTGAGCTGGGAGCGGGCTACGCGTTCGGCTTCTGGGAAGGCACGCTGTGGTGCCTCGTGGCCAGCGCCTTGGGAACCGCGGCGGTCATGGCGCTCGTCCGCGCATTCGGAATCCGCATCGTCGGCTTGTTCTTCTCGCCCGACAAGATCACGTCGATGCGCTGGCTGCGCGACTCCCGACGTTTCGAAATGCTGCTGTTCCTGTGCTTTCTCATTCCCGGGACGCCGAAAGACCTGCTCACCTATGTGGCCGGACTGGGATCTAGCTCCATCGGACGCATCGTGGCCATCACCACGGTAGGTCGCATCCCCTCCATCGTCTCGTCCACGCTGGCGGCGGGCGCGTTCGGCGACGGCAATTACCTGGGGGCGGCGCTCGTGATCGCACTGACGGCGGTGCTGGCCGCGGCGGGCGTGATAGCGTACCGGCAGCTGGCGAAGCGCAGCGACGCGGCCGAGGATGCGGCCTCTAGCGCTGACGCAATGGGAGCCTAGGCGCGCGCCGAGCGCCACTCCGTCACGGGATCGTGCTCCGGCGGTGACCTGGGCGCATCCCGCTTCCCTCCGCACGCGCGTAAGATGAGCCATCGTAGCGCGGAAACCGGATCGAAGGGAGGCGTCGTGAGCATCGGGTACGCATCGAAGACGCTGGCAGCGCCCGGCGCGCGCATGCAATCGGTGGTGCAGCGGCTGGCGACGCCCGACCGCCTGGCGCAGGCGATCGACGGCAACCTGCGCGCGCTGGACGCCGCCCTCGACTACCAGGCGAAAAACGGCATCCACCTGTTCCGCATCAGCTCGGACGTGATCCCCTTCGGGTCGAGCCCCGTGAACGCGCTCGATTGGATGCGCGACTTCGAGCCGCATCTGGCCGCGCTCGGGCGCAAGGCGCGGCGCCATGGCATCCGGCTGAGCATGCACCCCGGCCAGTACACCGTGTTGAACTCGCCCGATGCCGACGTGGTGGAGCGGGCGAAGCTCGACCTGGCATACCACGCGGCGTTCCTCGACGCGCTCGGGATGGATGCGAGCGGAAAGATCGTGCTGCACGTGGGCGGCGCGTACGGCGACAAGCCTCGCGCGCTCGAGCGGTTCGCCAACGCGTACGCGACGCTGCCCCTCGCGGTGCGCCGACGGCTCGTCATCGAGAACGACGACCGGCTGTTCACCGCCCAGGACGTGTTGGCGCTCAGCCGTGCAACCGGAGCGCCCATGGTGTTCGACACGCTGCATCACGAGCTGAACCGCGAGCCCGACGCGCCGGACTGGCGAGCGCTGTTGGACGAGGCGGCCGCCACCTGGAAGCCCGAGGACGGCGCGCAGAAGATGCACTACGCGCAGCAAGCCCCTGGTCGCAGGCCGGGCAGCCACACCGACACCATCGAGCTTGCGCCCTTTCTCGCGTTCTACCGATCGCTCGCAGAGCATCGGACCGACAGCTCCTTCGGCATGCCCGACATCATGCTGGAAGTGAAGGACAAGAACCTCTCCGCCATCAAATGCATCCTCTGCACCAGCGAGCACGGCCGCTTCAGCCGGCTCGAACGCGAATGGGCGCGCTACAAGTACGCCGTGCTCGAACACGACCAGGCAGCCTACCTCGCCCTGCGGGCGCTGCTCAAGGACAAGCGCACGTGGCCGACCGTTCCGTTCTACGAGATAGTCGAACGCGCGCTGGCCGCACCTGTGGAACCGGGATCGTTCCGCAACGCCGCGCAGCACGTATGGGGCTACGTGGCGCCGCACGCCACCGCGCGCGAGCACGCGGCGTTCGAGCGCCTTCTGGAGCACGACGATCGCCCCGCCGCGAAGCGCAAGCTGCACGCCCTCGCCGAGAAGTACGACCAGCCTTACCTGTTGGAGTCCTACTACTTCGTGCTGTAGCCTTCTTTCGACTTGCGCTTGCGAGGATGTTTTACGCGAAGCATCGGACGACGCCCCTTCGTCGTGCCCTGACGGCGATGCGAGGCCCCGCCCTTTCCTCAGCCGCAGCGAACAAGGGCGCTTGAGCGCTTCGCTCGCTTGGGCAAACACCGCCGAGTAGGTTCGTTTATAACGTGTAGTTATTGAGAATAATTATCAATAATAATGGTATCGTTACATTTCAATCCTGATTATCGGAGTATCATATCGGGCAGAGAGAAGACCTGAACCACCGCCGATCACGGCGGCGCGACGAACATGAAAGAGAGGGATCGTATGCCCAGTTTCCCCAATCCGTTTGCAGGCAACGTCGACCGCAAGATGACGAACACCGAGCTCATGCAGGCGCTCCGTATCGACATCGCGGGCGAGCTTGAAGCCATCTTCCTGTACGACGCCCACTATCAGGCAACCGACGACCCGGCCGCCAAGGCCGTGCTGGCCGACATCCGCGACGAGGAGAAGGCCCACATGGGCGAGCTCATCACGCTGATGCGCCACCTCGACCCCACGGAGACGGAGTTCTTCCTGGAAGGCGAAGGCGAAGTGCAGGAGAAGCTGGCCGAGCTGGGCATCAAGACCGACGGCGAAATCGCCCGCGCCCGCGGAGCCCGCTCCCGCCCCCACCGTCGGCGACCTTTCCTAACGCAACCGACTTCCGGCGCGCAGCCGCCGACGAATGTTTCACGTGCAACATTCGTACGTGCTGCCGCCTTCTCAAGAAAGGAGTCCCTCATGGACTATCTCGCTCGCGAATCGGCCGACCTTTCGGACGGCCTGTGGAACCGCATCGACGAAACCGCTATCGGCACCGCCCGCGCCCAGCTGACCTGCCGTCGATTCCTCAAGGTGTTCGGCCCGCTGGCGCCGGCGTGACCACCGTAGCCGTCGACGGCGTGAACAAGGAAGAGGTGCTTGAGGACGGCATCGGCCGCATCGTCGGCCGCACGCAGCTCGAGCTGCCGCTGTTCTACGAGGACTTCACCCTGCTCAGCCGCGACATGGAGTATGCCGCGCAGACCGGCTACCCGCTGGATCTGTCCGTGGCCATCGCCGCCGCCAAGAAGGCGTCGCGCCGCGAGGACGACCTCATCCTCAACGGCAGCAAGGCGCTGGGCACCGACGGCTTGCTCACGGTGAAAGGGTCGTCGAAAATCAAGAAGAGCGACTGGTCGCAGGGCGAAAACAGCTTCGCCGATATCACCGCCGGCGTCGCCCAGCTAGCCAAGACCGGCTACTTGGGCCGCTACGCGCTCGTGGTGTCGCCCGACCTGTTCCTCGACTTGCAGCGCCTGCAGCCGAACACCGGTCTGCTGGAGATCGACCGCATCAAGAAGCTCATCGGCGACAACGTGTACATGACCAGCGTCATGGGTCCCGGCAAGGCCGTGCTCGTGTGCGCCGAGCCCGAGTACCTGGATCTTGCCATCGGCCTGGATCTGTCGGTTGGCTACCTGGAGCTCGCGGACTTCAACCACACGTTCCGTATCATGGAAACAGCCGCCCTCCGCGTGAAGGACCCCGCCGCCATCGTGGTATTCGCGTAACGCCGAGCGCGTCCATAAAGCATTTGAGAGCGGCCTGCATTTGATGCGGGTCGCTCGTTTTTGTTGTCACGTTAACTCATTCCGCTGTTTTACCTATAATAGAGTTAAATTTGTAGTATAATTTTAACTCTATTAGAGTAAATCGATCGAATCGAGTTAAAGAAGGCTACACATGGCGTATCGTGATCTAAGAAAAATCTTCCACGGTTATCCCAAGACGTACGCTACCGAATACGAGTCCAGGTTCAATTCCGACCAGTCGCATAAAGTCGGTTTCGACGTATCCGGGAGCCCTGCGTTTTTCGTCATGACTCCAGAGATCTACCAGGCGGCAATCGATGCTGCAAAAATCGACAAAGAGATCTACCAGCTCATTCTCTCTTTGCCTGGGAAAGCGATACAAAGCTATCGGGAGTCGAACCTTATCGATGAAATCGTTATCACCAACGAAATCGAAGGCGTACGATCTACAAGGCGCGAAATCGGAGACGTCCTCGAACGACTGGAAGAAAACGACAAACGTGGACGCTTCCACGGTCTTGTTCAAAAATACCAAATGCTGAGCCGCGAGGAAGACATCGCAATCTGCACCTGCGCAGATGTCAGAAGCATATACGACGACTTGGTCTTGGACGAGGTTGCACGCGACAATCCGGATCACGTTCCCGACGGAACCCTCTTCAGAAAAGGCCCTGTATCAGTATGCGACGCCACCGGTATCCCCATTCACAAGGGAATGGAGCCAGAATCGAAGATCACTCTTTGCCTTGAGAAAGCGCTCGATATTCTGAATGATACGGATATCGAACCTATCGCTCGCGTATCGCTGTTCCACTTTCTTTTCGGCTACATCCACCCCTTTTACGACGGAAACGGCAGAACAAACAGATTTATCAGCAGTTATGTTTTGTCGAAAGAGTACGAGCCATTGATTGGATTCCGGCTTTCTTATGCCGTAAAGCAGGACATTGAGAAATACTATAGAGGGTACACCGTCTGCGAACACCCCTTGAACAAGGGCGATCTGACCCCGTTCGTGATAGCATTTTCGGAAATAATCGTTTCCGCCATGGAAAGCATGCGCAATTCCCTGAGGGAGCTCCGAAACATGCTCGAAGAGGGCGAGAGGATGGCGGAGATCGTGTTCGCAAAAGACGAGAAGGCCATCGAAATCGCCAGCGTTCTTGTGACAGCTGCGCTGTTCGCCTTCAACGGGATCACCATGGCGGAACTCACCTACACGTTCGACGCATCAAGGCAGACTATGTACAAGAAGCTCGCTCCCTTCAAAGAACGCGGTGTGCTCGTCGCGCAAAAAGAAGGACGTAAAACGTACTATCGGATGGACTTGGATGCCCTCAGGCGCCTCGCCGATCAGCAGTAGCAGAGTAGAGTTGCAGCTCGCTACAGCTTCTCCTCGTTCTTTTGCCTGTGGCGGATGACGAGGTTGCGCCACACCACGTAGGCACCGAGGACGAACGCGCCCACGTAGCCCAACACGCCCAGCAGGGGCACGCCCAGAAACTGCGGGTGCATGTTCGTGGTAGCAAGCAGGCTCGATCCGATGAACAGCCCGGCGGAGATGAGCGCCATAGCCACCGTCCCGCTGACGGAGTAGAGCGCGGCGATGGCGTCGATCGGGATGCCGAGGTCGGCGCCGACGCGAACCTGGCCGCGATCGATCATGTCGAGCGTGTGCGATGCCTGGGTGGGCAAGCGCACCGCGGCCTGCGCGGACGTCGCCGCGGTCGAGACGAACTCGCGCGCCTTGGTTTCGAACGCCTCCCAGGTGCGCTCGCGGCGCTTCACGTGGGCGGCGATGATGTCGATGACGCTGGTGTCGGGCGCGATGTCCACCAGCACGCCCTCGATGGTGACCATGCCGCGCGCCAGCAGGGTGAACGAAGGCGGCAGCGCCAGGTTCTGCGTCTGCAGCACGCCGAACACGTCCATCAGCGCCGAGCCCACGTTGATGTCGGCCAGGTTCACCGTGGTGTACGAGACCAGCAGGTTGCCCAGCTGGCTGAGCAGCCGCCCGTGGTTGACCGGCCCCTCCGAGCGCACGGCGCCCAGCAGCGCTTCCATCAGCGCATACGGATCGTTCTCGGCCACAGCGCGGAACATGCGCCCGATCAGCGCGCGCTCGAGCGCCGACAGCTGGCCCACCATCCCCAAATCGATCCACACGATGTCGTCGCCGCGCACGAGGATGTTGCCCGGATGCGGGTCGGCATGGAAGAACCCGTTGTCCACGATCTGCGTCACGAAGCTCTCGGCCAGGCGCTGGCCCAGCTTCGCCGGATCAAGGCCCATAGCGCGCAGGGCGGGAACGTCGTTGATCATGGGGCCCTCGACGAAGTCCATGACCAGCACGTCGTCGGAACTGAGGTGCGGATACGGGCGCGGGCTTTCCACTCCCGGCTGATCGTCGAGAAACTGGCGGAACCGCACGAGATTGTGCTGCTCGACGCAGAAGTCAAGCTCCTGGCGCGTCGTGCGCTCCAGCTCGGTGACCAGGTCGTCCAGCGACAGCTTGATGCCGTCGGTTGCACGGGTGAGCCCTACGAGCGCAACCGCCTGGCGGATGAGCGCGAGATCCTGCGTCATCTGCTCCACCACGTGCGGTCGACGCACCTTGATGGCCACGTACGACTCCGCCTTCGGAGCGTCGGCAGGCAACGGGACCGCCGCGGCGCCGGTGCCCGCTCCCGCATCGCCAACCGCATGCGGCGCGATGCGCGCCCGGTGCACTTGGGCGATGGACGCCGATCCGAGCGGCTTCTCCTCGATGCACGAGAACGTTTCCCGCCACGGATGCCCCAGCGATTCCTCGATGGTGGCGAGCACCGTGGAGAACGGCATGGGCGGCACGTCGGCGCGCAGCCGCTTGAACGCGTCGGCGTACGCGGGCGGGATGACGTCGCTGCGGTTCGCCGCGATCTGTCCCATCTTCACGAACGTCGGCCCCAAGTCCTCAAGCAAGCTGGTCGCCTTTTCCGGCGTGAGGCCCGACAGCACGCGATGCTGCCGCAGGATGCGCTCGATCTCGCGCAGGCGCCTCCCCGACCCCGACCCTTTGTCGCGTCGCGCCTCCACGGCCACCTGCGCCACTTCCTTGAGCGTGGCCACGCCGCACCTCCTCGTCTCGCCTGTTCAACCTACATTCGACAGCCCAGCGTACCATGGCACCATGCGGCGAGTGCACCGGTTGCCCAGCGGTTATCGGACGGATGCCGAGCCGGAGGAAGACGGGCGGAAACGCACGCCGCCCCGGCCTGCGCAGACCGGGGCGGTTGAAGGGGGCGCGACGCGGAGGGAGGGGAGAGAACGCGTGCGCCCCGTCGGATTGGATGATCGGTCGAGCGGCCGGCATGCGGGCGATCCCGCATGCCGGGCCGACGCCATTGCCGCTTACGCGTCGATCGTCTCGACGGCGTACTGCCCGGCCAGACGGCCGCCGCAGTAGGCGCACATAAGCGAGTAGCCTTCGTAGTCGCAGTACGGGGCGCTCATCAGCGTGCCGTTGTCGGCGCCGGCCACGTACAGGCCGGGGATGGCCACGCCCTCGCCGTCGATTGCTTGCAGACGGTCGTTCGTGCGGATGCCGCCGATGGTCACCCATGCGCTGGGCTCATACTGGAATGCGTAGAACGGGCCGGTGGTCACGGGCTGCAGGAAGCAAGCCGGCTTGTAGAACTGCTCGTCGTTGCCGTCGGCGCAGTAGCCGTTGTACTCGTCCAGCGTCTCGACCAGCTCGGGCGCGTCGATGGCCTGGGCCAGCGCCTCGATGGTGTCGGCCTTGAAAGCCCAGCCGGCGCTCACGGCATCATCGATGCTGCCCTGCACGTTCTCCAGCGGCTTGTCCTTGAGCGTCATCATGCCGGTGCGCCAGTTCACCTCGTCGGCGCCGCACAGCGTCCACGCGTCCTTGCCGGAATTCAAACCGTCCACGTACGCCTGGTCGACCACCGCGTAGTACTTGCCGCCGACCAGCGAGATGGCCCCGCCCAGCGCCAGCGGCAGATTCGCGAACTTGCCCTCGTTCGAGAAGCGGCGGCCCTGGTTGTTCACCAGCAGCGTGCCGTAGATGCCGATGGTGAACGCGGCGCTCTTGCGGTCGTACAGGCCGTCGGCTTTCTGGTTGGAGCCGGTGAACTCGTTGCCCGCGATGCCCCACTGCGTGGACAGCTGACCGCCCGCAGCCTGCACCATGTCGATGCCCTCGCCCACGGACAGCACGTTGCCCAGCGGGTTCACGAAGGTGCCGAACTTCTCGCGCATCATGTCGACGTTGCCCAGGAAACCGCCCGTGGCCACGATGACGGCCTTCGCCTTCACGTCGGTCACGCCGTCGCCCTCGCACTGCACACCCGTGCATGCGCCGTCTTCCATGATGAGGCGCTTGCCCGCCGTGTTGAACAGGAACTCGCCCCCCTTGCTTTCCACGAACTCTTGGAGGGGCTTCATGCGATCCTCGCCCTTGGCCTGCGTCTTCGAGTCCTTCGGGTCGCTCTGGAAGTTGGCGCGCACGGACGCATGCCCTGCGCCGTAGTTGTCGGGACGCAGGCCGGTAGGCACGCCGAAGTCGTCGGTGAACTGGTCGACCGTCTCGCCGGAGATGGCGACGGCTGCCTTGACGGCCGCAGCGTTCGTGGACCAGTGCGCGTACTCCATAATATGGTTGAAGGCTTCCTCCACCGTGAACTCGACGCCGGCTTCCTGCTGCAGCTTCGAGCCCACCATGAACGGGCCGCCCGCCAGCGAGCCGTTGGCCACGCCCACGTTACCGCCCTTCTCGATGACGACGACGCTCTTGCCGGCGCGCACGGCTTCGACCGCGGCCCACATGCCCGCGCCGCCCGCGCCCACGATGGCGATGTCGCATTCCTTCGTCTGATCGGCGGTCTGCATCGCGGAAGCTGCGTCGTCGGTCGCGCCCTTCGCGTCGGCGTTCGCGCTGCTTGACGCTTGCGGGGCGCATCCGGCAAGCGCGGCCGCGCCGCCCAGCGCCGCAACGCCGCCCAGCGTGAGGAAGCTGCGACGAGAAAGCCCGTTCTTTAAAGTAGCCATGTGAGGTCCCTCCTAAAGGATTCCCTGTGCGCTCGACCGTTCCGATCGAGCGGCGCGCCCTCCCGAGGCGCTGAGGAAAGCATGCCTCGCATCAGGCGGTTTGTCGCGGGTGAAGTCGCGCGCCGAGGGGTGAATCCGCGTTCACCCCTGCGCTCACCCCTGGTACAATGACACGACGAACAGGAGGTTCCCATGAAATCAAGCGACGTGGTGCGCGCGCTGGCGCCCGCAGATCAGGCCGGCGAGGACGAGCCTCTGTCGGCGCTCATGTACCCGCTGCGCTTCTTGGGGATGGGCCTGCTCATCGCCTGGCTGTGCTGCACGCACGTCGCCTCCATCTTCCCGGGCGACGTGTTCGACCCCGCGCTGCGCTCGGCATTCGACACGGGCATGCGCATCGGCGACATCGGCACATTCCTCGCGTTCGTTCTATTCGCGCCGCGCATCGGGCGGCTGAGCAGGCACAAGGCGTTCTCGTGGGCAGCGGTCGCCCTTACGACGGCTGGCACGGCGGCGGTGGGCCTCGCGCTCATTCCCGGCGGGGTCGGCGAGGCGGTCATCATACCTGCCAGCATCGTCACCGCCATAGGCGGCGCTGTGCTGTTCTGCCTGTGGGCCGAAGCGTACAGCCAGATGGGAGCCACGCGCACGCTCATGTACGGCGCGCTGTCCTGCATCGCGGCAGCCGCGGCGTCGTTCCTCATCTCCACGATGGAGGCGCCGTTCGGCGTTATCGCCACCGCACTGCTGCCCCTCGCATCGCTGGCATGCGCGCACCTGAGCTTTCGCCTGTTGCCAACCGAGCGCGCCGTGGCGAAAGGGGTGCACTACCCCATTCCGTGGAAGCTCATCGTGATCATGGCCATTGCAGGCTTGCTGTCCAGCTTCTCAGGCGCGTTCCTCTCGGCCACGGAATACGTCGGCGCCATCCATCGCGTCGCGGCCACCGGCATCGTGGGCGTCGTGATTCTCGTGATGGCCGTTTCGAAGCGCGACCGCTTCGACGCGCGTTTCCTGGCGAAGGTGGGACTGCCGGTTGCCGTCGTCGCATTCGCCGTCATCCCCTTCGTCGCCCCCATGCAGGGCTACATCGTGTCGGTGCTCATGCGGTTCGCTTACGTATGGTTCACGTTCTTCGTGCTGCTCATGCTGGCGAACATCTGCTACCGCTTCGAGATTCCCAGCCTGCGGCTGTTCGCCATCGCGCGCGCGTCAAGCGAGGCTGCGCTGCTGGCAGGCATCCTGGTGCGACGCGCCCTGTGGCAGACCGACCTGCTGGCGGATCCGACGACGCTCGCGGGGTTCGCCTTGGCCGGCATCGTCTTGGTGCTGGTGTGCGTGGTCATCTGGATGAGCGAGAAGTCCGTGAACGGCGACTGGGGCGCGTCGGGCCTGTCGCTGGCCGACCGGCTGCACGTGCCGGGACCGCGCGAGCGCTTCATGAGCCGCTGCGACGACCTGGCCGCGCAGTACGACCTGACCGCCCGTGAAACCGAGATCATGGGGCTGATAGCCCAGCGGAAGAGCCGCGCCGAGATCGAGCAGGAGCTGTTCCTGTCGCAGAACACGGTGAAGACGCACGTGCGGCACCTGTACGCCAAGCTGGGCGTGCACTCGAAAACCGACGTCATCGCGCTGTTCGAAGAGTGAGGGCGCCGCTCTGCGAGCCCATCTTCGCCCGAAAAACACGCCACAGAGGGCTAATGCGTGTTTTTCGGGCGAAGATGTTTCCCGGCGAGGTCGCAGTTGCAAGCCGCGCCCATGCTATGATGCTGCACTATGGCACGCATCGTGAAACATAGCGAGCATCCTCTTTGGATGTACAAGGCCTTCCTCCTGGTGGCGGCTGCCATCTGGGGATTGGGCACCGTGGTCATCAAGTCGACCGTCGACGAGTTCCCGCCCGCATGGCTCGTCGGCGTGCGCTTCACCGTGGCGGGCATCATTTTGGGCATCGTCATGTTGCCGCGGTTCAGAAAAGCGCTGGACCTCGACCACCTGAAAAAGGGCGCCATCCTGGGCGCGTTCCTGTTCCTCTCGTACTGGGCGAACTCCACGGGACTCACCGACACCACCGCCTCGAACAGCGCGTTCCTCACATCGCTGTACTGCGTGATCATCCCGTTTCTCGGATGGGCGCTGCGCGGGCCGCGCCCGACTCGCTTCAACATCGCCGCCGCCCTCGTGTGCGTGGCCGGCGTGGGCTGCGTCTCGTTCGCGGGGCTCTCGGGGTTCTCGCTGCGCTTCGGCGACCTGATCACGCTGCTGTCGGCGTTCTTTCTCAGCCTGCATGTGCTGTACACGGCGAAGTACGCGCGCGGTCGCGACATGACGCTGCTCACGGTCGTGCAGTTCCTGGTGGCCGGCGTTCTGGGCTTCGGCGCCGGGCTTGCGTTCGAGCCCATGCCCGCGTTCGCCAGCTTGGGGCTGGACACGTGGGTGAGCCTGGGGTACTTGGCCGTGTTCGCCTCGTGCATCGCGCTGCTGCTGCAGAACTTCGCCGTCGCGCACGTCGACCCCGCGCCCGCATCGCTGTTCCTGGCAACCGAGTCGGTGTTCGGCGTGACGTTCTCGGTGCTGTTCTTGGGCGAGATCCTCACCGGCCCGCTGTTCGCCGGGTTCGCCCTCATCTTCGCCGGCATCGTGATCAGCGAATACCTCCCCTTGCGCGCAGAGAAGAAACGCCGAGCGCGCGCGATGAAACCGCAGGAAGCGGAAACCTTCCCGTTCGAAGACGACCCCGAGCGGGAAGCATAGCCTTTCCACCTCTCCGCCGCCGATCACCTTGCCAAGCCCCATCCCGATGTTTCACGTGAAGCATCGGGCGCTTCGAGATGCCGCTATCTGGCGGCGCAGGAAACGCGCTAGATTGAGCAGCAAAGCACGCAAGAACCGCGCTGGATCCAAGGGCAACCCGCATGGAATTCGCGTGAGAACTGGGTCAGATTAGCGCTAGATTGAGAAAGATTCGCGCTAGACGTGCGCCATCTGCGCGTAAGACGAGGTCGTTATACTAGGGACACGGCCTTGTTGGGCGGAGAGGATAGCACCCTCTTTACATCCATTTCCGATTCTAGATAACGGAAGGGGGTGTCCTCTATGGATGGATTGGTGTTCGACCTTACCGGAGTTATCTTGCAGGTTCTCTGCTTGCTCGCTGCTCTCTGCAACTTGGGAGTGGAGGCGGCTGCGCTTGTTCTGCAAGTTCAGTCGAAAGATAAACCCCGGTCGCCCCAAGGGGACGAACCGGGACCCAAATAAATCCGAACCGCCGAAGCAAGTCCGAGGGCCGTGGGGAGTAACCAGCTCCCTGCGGCTCGCCTGCATTATACGCGACACGCCCCGTAGCTTCAACCGATTACCGTGATGAGATAACTCACCCTATCGTGGCGAGATGGTTTCCTTTAGAATGGGGCGACGCGCTCGACAAGGACGACGCACATTCGCCTCATCACCCAGGACGCCTTATGAAACACGCCGCACCCGCCGACCAGACGCCCGCTCCTGCAAGCTCGCCTGAAACCACCGCCCGACGGCGTTTCTCGGCGCCCAAGATCATCGGTATCGTCGCGGGCTCCATTGTGGGCCTGCTGCTGATCGCCTACGTGGCCGGCAGCCTTTACTTCACCGACCGCTTCATGCCGAACACCGTGCTGGGGGACCACGACGTGTCGCTGAAAACGTCGTCCGAAGTGCAAGCCATCCTCGACGACGCCTTGAGCGATTACACCGTGGCAGTTTCGGGGCAGGGCTTCTCGATGAAGCTCTCCGCGAAAGATGCGGGCGTCTCATTCGACGGGCAAGCCATCGTCGCCGACGCACTGGGCAACACGAACCCCTGGCTGTGGCCGCTCGAAATCACGCGCGAGCACGACGAAACCGACAGCTTGGCTGCCTCCAGCGGGAGCAGCCTCGCGAACGCGGTGCGCACCGCCGTCGACGAGTTCAACGCCACGGCCACCCCGCCGACGGACGCGGTCGTCGCATTCGACGAGCAGAAGAACGCGTTCGCCGTGCAGCCCGAGGCGACCGGCACCGCCCTCGACGCCGATGCAGTGGCCAAAGCCATCGGCTCCGCCATCGCCTCGATGCAGCCCACGGCCAAGCTGACCGCCGACGCGCTGCAGCAGCCCGCCGTGCCCGCCACCGACCCGAAACTCCAAGCCGCTGCCGAAGCTGCGAACCAGCTAGTCAAAGCCGATATGCAGCTGATGATGGGCGGCGACGTGGCCGCGGAGGTCAACCCGGCCCTCGTCTCCACCTGGATCAGCTTCGACGAGAGTCTTACGCCCTCCCTCGACGAGGAGGCGCTCGTCGCCTGGGCGAAACAGCTCGAAGTCGCATGCGACACCGTGGGAACCGAGCGCACCTACACGCGCCCCGACGGCAAGGTGATCACCGTGGCGGGCGGCCCGTACGGCTGGCTGACCGACGGCGAAGCGCTGCTCGAACTCGTGAAGGAAGGCGTGGCGAACGGAACCGTCGGCGCAGTGGACATCCCCTGCAAAACCACCGGCACCGCGTACAACGGCGCAGGCGCGCAGGACTGGTCGGCGCGCTACTGCGACATCGACCTCTCCGAGCAGCACGTGCGCTTCTACGATGAAACCGGCACGCTGATCTGGGAAGCCCCCTGCGTCAGCGGCACGCCGAACGGCGCGCACAACACCCCCACGGGCGTGTTCTGGCTCAACCAGAAAGCAAGCCCGTCGGTGCTGAAAGGCACGAACCTCGACGGCTCGAAGTACGAATCCGCTGTGCGCTACTGGATGCCGTTCGTCGGCAACGTCATCGGCCTGCACGACGCCGACTGGCAAGCCGCGTTCGGCGGCACATTGTACCAGCAGGGCCGCGGCAGCCACGGCTGCGTGAACCTCCCCGTCGGATCGGCCGCCGACCTCTTCGGCATCATCCAGTCCGGCGACGTCGTGGTCTGCCACTGGTAAGGGCGAACGCGGAATGTCGAAAACGAAGCCGGTTCTGCAAGTTTTTCGACTCTGTGGCACGCGTGACAATGAGCGACCAGGGGTTTCTCATCAGCGCTTCGGCGCGCTTCGTCATCCCGTTTTGCCGCAAAAGCAAAATGCCTGGTGAGGGCTTCGGTCTTTCGTGGGAACTTGCCACAAAGTCGAAAAACTTGCAGAACCGGCTCGGAAACCGACTGGCCGGCTTCGACACAGATGCTTGATGGCGGATCGCCGCCCGCCGCTCGACGCGCGTTCACCGTCGCTCGATGGGCGGATCGCCGCCACTAGCTATTCCGCAGCTCGCCCATCAGCCCGATCGCTCCGCAACGAAACAGCCCCGCCTACCGGAGAAGGGGGGGTTCCGGTAGGCGGGGCTTGGGCACAGCGCTCCCGAGCGAAGAGGGAGAGGGAGCGCTTACCTCTCGAAAATGTCTGATCCTTGCATGCGAAGGCGCATGGTGTCCACCATCTGTTGGGCGGTGCCCAACTCGACCGGTCGCGGCGTCATGGCATAGCGATGCACCGCGCCTTCAAGCAAGTACGCAGGGCGAACCTCGTCGAGCAGCTCGATGGCGTTCTCGGGACATACGTCGCGACAGCTGCCGCACTTCACGCATTCGCCGGGATAGTGGTAGACGCCCAGCGTTCCATCGTCGTTGTCGAATTTGCGGATGGCGCCCGTCGGGCAGAACGTCGCGCACATGCGGCACGACGAGCACGCACGACCGTCGATCACCACGCAACCCCACAGGCGCGTCGCAACGCTGGGCAGTACGGGCTGGCCCAGCTGCGCCAGATTGTCCAACAGCGCCTCGCGCCGATCGGGAACGAAATGGGGCAACGTGCCGTCCTCGTAACGCGCGGAAGCGCAGCGGGAGCCGCAGCCGCAGGAACAGCCGACGAAACCGCCATGTGCTCGTTGCCGCGGCGCTCAGCGAAGTACGCCGCCACGGCAGCCGCTGCCCCATCAGGGCCAACGCCCTCGACACAGGCGCCGGCAGGCACGCCTTCGACCACCTGCACCCGAGCATCGCTTCCCCAGGCTTCGAACAGGGCGTTGGACGTTGCGGCCACCAGGCGCGCCGTGGCAACGCCGTGCTCCTGCTCGCAACGCGAGCAGTCGCCGCATGCAAGCCGGATCCGGCGTACGCCTTCAACCGCAAGCCCGCTGGTCAGCGACTCGTCCACACGTCCCAAGCACACCACGTTCGCCACATGGCCTTCGTCGAGCAACCCGCCCGCCGCACGCCGCAGCTGCTCGCACGCCACCACCACTTCGTCGCCAACCCACGCGCCCAGGCACGCTTGCGCAAGCTGCGCATCGCTGGGGTTGCGCGCTTCCAGCGCGCTCGTGGGGCACACAGTCGCGCACGTGCCGCATCCGATGCACTTCGCCGCGTCCACCCGCAGCTCGCCGTCCACCAGCGCGATACAGCCCGACGTGCATGCGTCGGCGCACTTCAAGCACGCGACGTTGCGGTTGCGCACTTTCGCGCACCGCTCCCGGTGCACCACGATGGCCTCGCTGGACACCCCGTCCAGCACGCCTACGATACTTCGGTTCGACCGCGATCGCTCGCTCGCGCGCCCGTCCATCACTCGGCCGTCTTCTCGTCGATGTCGGCCAGCACGACCGTGCTTGCCTGAGGCCCCGCACCCTTCTTCACCAAAAACGGCATGCTGACCGCCTTCGCCGGACACGCGTCCACACAGGCTCGGCATCGCGTGCAGTCGGCCAGAGTGCGCTCGCCGAAATCGGGATGCCGCAGGTTGATATCGGCCTCGCACGCGATGGCGCACTTGCTGCACGCTGCGCCGTTCACCGTCTCCAGGCACTTCGACTCGTCGATGACCGGCCGCCACGTCTTGCTGAAGCGCGACACGAGGTTCATCAGCCCCGCCATCGGGCAGAACCGCGTGCACCACTTGCGCAAGAACACCAGCTCCACCACTAGCAACAGCGGGATGAGCACCACCGACCACGTCATATCGCCCGCCGCGAACAGGCGCCACACCACCAGCACGGTGGCGAACGTCAGCCCGATGGGGCACACCAGGCAGAACACGGGAAAGCCGAAGATGGCCGTGGACAGCAGCGCGCCGCCCAACACGTAGTGGCGCGAATCCAGCTTCGCACGCACCCCCTTGCACGACGAGCAGCTCCCGCAATCGTGAGAGTACGCGCCGTCGGCCGCTGTCGGAGATCCTTCGACTCGCTTCGCTCGCTCAGGGGATGCCGCCGCCTCGCCCAGCTCGCTCTTCGCGATGCCCAGCATCTCCGAGCGCTTCGCCTGCTCAAGCGCCGTGCGCTTCTTGGGCGAGCGGAAGAACCCGCGCACGCGGTCGAGCAGCGGCACGGGGCAGACCCACCCGCAGAACGCGCGGCCCACCGCCAGCACGAGCACCGCCATGATGACGATGGACACCACCGCGCGCGGCACCACGGTCTTGGTGGCGATCATGGTGGCCAGCGCCCCCAGCGGGCACAACGCCGAGAACGTCTCCCAGCCGAAGCCCGAAAGCGTACCCATGCTCACGCCCGCGATCAGCCCGACGGACAGCACGACGAAGATCGCGGCCGCCACGATGGTGCGCAGCTTGTTCGAGTTCATTGCCGCCTCCTATTCCGCCGACTCGATCGGCTTGACGACGATGGCGCGCTCCTGCGCGCCCGACACGATGGACCCCGCCTTCAGCGATACGCACACACTCTCGCATGCGCCGCACCCGTTGCACTTGTCAGCCAGCACGGACACGTGCGGGTTGGCGCCCTCGCCCGTCAGCTCTATGGCCTCGTAGGGGCACGCGTCGTAGCAGTAACGGCACCCCGTGTCGCGGAATGCAAGGCACTGCGCCTCGTCGATCACGGCCAAACCCAAAAGCGTGTTCTCCGCCGTAGCGTCTGCGGGCAGCGCCAGCGCCTCGGTGGGGCACACCTTCACGCACAACGGCTCCCCGCCGTTCTCGTCGGCGCAGTAGTCGCAGAAATCGGCGTCGAACTTCAGCGCGGGCGAGCGCATGCCCAGCAGCCCGTCCTCGATATGCGCAGGCACGATGACGCCGCGCGGGCACGCCTCGTAGCACTTCTCGCATCGGATGCACGCCGACACGAGGCGCGCCTCGTCCTGCCCTCCCGGCGGGCGCACCAACGGGTTATGCCCCGCATAGCGCAGCGCCCCAATCCCAGCAGCGCCGCCGTGCTTCCCGCGCCGATGAGCAGCGCGCGCCGCGACACGTCCAACGGCCCCTTCGCCCTCTTCGACGAAATCTCGTCCTCTTCGCTCATGTCTCCTCCTTTGCCCACTGGTCCTTATCAGTCAGCGAGGTTTGCTGTGGTGCCGCATATCGGCGCGTCGCACGGCCGAGCGTGCTTCGCACGAGAGGGGCACGTGCGAAAGGCGTCGAGATGGGGTGCCACAGCAGACCGCAGCGTCGGCCCTTTCGTCGTTCGACAGAACGACGAAATGGCAGATGACGGGGCTTCCCTGCCTTGCGAGAAGCGGAGCTGTGCCATTCGAG
>ENA-OQDA01000038-OQDA01000038.1-human-gut-metagenome-genome-assembly--contig:-NODE-38-length-55434-cov-6.673839_pt1 | contig 55434 bp, 50 predicted proteins | sample MGYA00242771_ERZ504603 | MGnify/ENA primary metagenome ERZ504603 (study PRJEB26092, sample SAMD00036328) | human gut metagenome | host: Homo sapiens | study: EMG produced TPA metagenomics assembly of...
AGATACTTTTGTTTGCGCGAGTCAGCTTGATTTTTCTCATCATAGTCCAATCGCCTTTCCCAGCTTTTCCTGTGCCTTGCGTTTGTTCTTGTCAAATGCGTGGGCGTAAATATCCAGCGTTGTACTTGCCTGTGCGTGACCCAGCAGACTTGCCACGGTGCGCACGTCCACGCCCTGCGCAATCAGCAGGCTGGCATTCGTATGCCGCAAACTATGCACATTCAAATTCAGCGGCAAGTTGTTTGCTTTCAAAATCAGCTTGAAGCGATAGGTAAATGTGCAAGGATTCATCGGTTTTCCATTAGGCTGGCGGAACAGGTAGTCATCCTCATTCACAGTTTCATTTGCGGTTTGCTGCCTATCCCACTCGCACTCTTTCCGCCACGCTTTGAGTAGCTGGCACATCTCTTTACTCAGATATACCATACGGTCACCGCTGGTCGTCTTAGGGTCCTTGGTAATAGATTCCTGGTGACTCAGCTTTACTACACCACGCTGTACATGAATCGTCCGTTTGCGCCAGTTAATGTCACTCCATTTCAACCCACAGGCTTCACCTCGGCGTAACCCCGTAGCCAGCACCAGCTTGAAATAGGTTTCGTACTTCATACTCTGACCTTCAAACGCTGTAATCAATTTTTTAACCGTTTCCTCATCAGCTACGGGGCGTTCTTTCTTCTGCCCTTTCGGCTTATAACATCTCCATGCAGGATTGTGGGTCAAATAACCCTCGTCCACAGCCGCCGACAGGATGCCGCACAGCGTGTTGTGTAAGCCCTCGACAGACTTTTCAGAAAGATTTCCTCTGCCGTCCAAACGCGGTGTGTGCCGCATTTCCTCATAAAAATCTCGGATGACCTCTTTACGCAAATCCGTCAGCTTATAGTTGCCCAACGTCGGCAGAATGCGTCGAATATCCTGCAAATCTCGTTGGTATGTGGAGTCCGCCAGCTTCTTCGGTCCTACATCAGCTACCCAGTGTTCAATGTACTTTGCCAGCGTTATGCTTCGATTGATGGGTTCCGGCGTATGCTGAACCTCACGCTCAAACAGAATTGCCTGTTCCTTTACCCACTTTTCTGCCTGTTTGGGGGTATATTCCTTGGGTGGCTTGACCGTTTTCTGTACAGATTTCAGTCGGTTTCCCTCGTAGTCATACCCACGGGATACTACAATCAAGTAACTGTTACTGCCGCGCTTTCTGATAGATGCCATTTTTTGTACGCTCCTTAGTGTTATTTTGTTGACCTGCGGTACTACAAAGCATACCGACAACTGCGACAGAAAGCTATCACCACACCTAACAATCTTTTGCCCCAAAATCTACCTATTACTGACAAAAACGGCACCGCCATCCCTGACGGTGCCGCTGGTTATTTAGCCTGCTTTCTTGGCTTTTCTATTCTTATTTTTCATAAATGCAACATAGCACGGATTTTGGTTGTTCAGCAGATCTTGCATCAGCTTTGCGGCCTGCTGTTTCGCCATGTCCTGCGGGTGGCAGTAGGTGCGCTCCAAGAATGCCGTATCTGCATGACCGAGCAGGGATGCTGCCACCTGTTTGCTGGTGCCTTCCTGCAGCAGATAGGTTGCGTAGAAATGCCGCAGGGTATGCAAGTGGTACTCCTCAGATAATCCGCATTGCTTATACAGCTTACGCAGATGTCGGGTAAAGGTATCCGGGTGCGGCACATGACCGTCGGGGTCAGTAAAAATCGGCTGCTCTCTATCCGGAACGCCGCTATGCAGCACCTGCTGCTGTCGCAGCGCCATCAGAAGCTCCCATATACCCAGCGGAATGGTTACAATCCGTTCCCGATGACTTTTAGTGTCGCTCTCTACGATTTCCCCGGATGCGCAGCTGCGGGAGCGGCGGACGGTCAGTTCACAAGCACCGGTTATGTCCCTCCATTGCAGAGCGCACAGTTCACCGCGCCGCAGACCGGTTGTGATTGCCAGTGTGTAGTACGCCCTATACAGGATCGGTTCGTTCTGAATTGCCCACATCAGTTTACTCATTTCATACTTCTGCGGAATATGCTGCACCTCTTTCTCGATATGCTTCTTGCGGACACGGTGCGCTGGGTTGAACGGAATGATGTCGTTTTTCTTAGCATCCTCCAGCACCGAGGAAACTGTTTCGAGGTACTTCTGCACCGTAGTTTCCTTGATGCATTTTCCGCCCCGTCCGGGGCGCTTGCGCAGTTCCTCGCACATTTCTTCAAGCGTCATAGGGAGGAGTTTTGCAAGCGGAATACCGCCAATCAGCGGGTAGACAATATCCAGATTGCGTTTGTACCCTGCATAAGTGGTAGCCTTAAAGAACGGTTCTTGCCGCTTGAGCCAGTTCTCGGCGTACTGTTCAAAATGGGTCTGGTCACTTTCTTCAACGCCATACTTGAACTTCTTCTCGATGCGCTCGGCTTCGGCCATGACATACTGCTGGATGCCACGCTTAGGTACGCTTGATGGCACAGTGATGGTCTGCGCCTTCATGCGTTTCTGCCCATTGACCTTGTAGCCGTTGCAGACAGTGATTTTGAATTTGCGTTCGGATTTTTTCTTGATGTAAGCCATTGTACCTCCTTGTCAGCGCTGCCGAGAACGATCTCGGCTGCGGGTTTTATTGTTTGTATGTTGATTTCGGTTTTCTTGGTCTATGCGGTTGGATTCGCGTGTTCTTTGGATGCGCTTGATGGCTCCCTCCGCAATTTTATCCTCTTTACGAAGTTCGGCAATTTTGCAGGTCAGCATTGCTCTACGGTCTGCCAGTTCCGGCGGGGCATCCTTTCTGCGCATCTGCTTGACGATTTCCGCCCGCTGTGCGTGAAGAGTTTCTACCTGTTGGGACAAGCCCTTGCGGTAGTCCACAATTGCCTGCAAGGATGGAAACTGGTGGTCGTGGACAAAAGCGTGTTCTGCAAGGATTTTCTCGGTATCTTTCCAGATGCGCTCCAGTTCCGGGCGGTTGATGCGGGGCTGTTGTTTCTTTGGTAGAATACCCAACTGATAGCAGTAGTACAGATACAAACGGTGCATCTGGGATTCCCCAAAGAATACCTCGAAGAAAATTTGGAGGATGCTTCTATTTTCCGTAGGACGATACCGTTTCGGCGTGTTTTGCCGGGGCGGGTGTTTCAACTCATACAGCCTTGGTCCGTACAGCAGGTAGTTCCCGCGCAGTCTGTCATCTATGGTTGCAAGATCGTATTCTTCTCCCAGCCTATAAAGCCGCACGGCTCGACCACCATCCCGCGCCCGGATGGTTGCATATTTTCGGTGTGGATCACTGCCGAAAATATACCCTTGCCGATACAGCGCCCTGTGGAAATCTTCCGGAGTGCTGGCATCCTCACAGGCTTGGTCGATGGCCTCCCGCATCCGGGCATATCGTGCAGGTTCCTTTGACCTGGGCTGCTCCACCACCGACAGACCGTACTCCCGGCACAGCTTGTCGGATGCTGCCCGGAACTCGGCATACTGACTGCGGCGTTGCTCGTATTTCTTGCCGTCCACATACGATACGGAATTGATAACGAAGTGGTTGTGCAGATTGTCTGTGTTCATGTGTGTGGCGACCAGCACTTGGAAACGCTTGCCCCAGACCTTGCGGGCCAGTGCCACGCCAATTTCGTGGCACTGCTCCGGAGTAACCTCCCCTTCGCGGAAACTCTGGTAGGCATGGAGTGCCACCACGCCGTCTGTTTTACCAAAGCGTTCCTGCACCGCCCGCATATCTTCCCATGCGTGGTCCGGTCTGCAATGGATGCCGGTGACAAGCTGGGCGCTCTCGCTCAGCTTGGTCTTGGCATCGTTCTCCGCATAGTGGAGAGTCTGAGCAAGGGCATCGTATTCGGTCTTGTCCGGGTTGGCCGCATAGTCAAGGACGCGCTGCAAGCTGTCCTTGATAGTCCATATCTTAGTTACCGCCAATGAGCAGGTCCCTTATCTCATCTGCACAGGCTGTAATTTTAGCACCGGCACTCGGTTGACAGCTTTCTGCGATTTCATCAAGTTTATCCAATACATTAAACACCTCCGTGGGCGGATGCCCGCCCGGCTCATATCCCAGCGCCCGCTGGCGTAAATACTCTGAGAGTGACAAACCACACTTTCTAGCCAACATCGTCACCCTTTTCTTCTCTGTGACGGTGACCCGGACATTGATTCCAACGGCTCGATTTCTCATGCGCCAGCGGCCTCACAGGGGTTCGGGGCTGTCCCCGTAGGCTTTTCGGCGGGTTGCCCTGTGGCAACACTTCGCCCATGCTTGCTTCCCTCAAGCGCTCCGAGTGACGATGGTGACGGTCTTTCTGGGATACCCCACCCCGATAATTGAGTTATGTCAATATCATCGTCACCACCGTCACCATCGTCACCATAGAAGCTCAAAAGACGAACCTTGTTCTTTCGATGGGTTTTATAGTGAATACCTTTCGGCTCGAACACTTTATCGAAATACTTGGCCATGTTATAGGTAAATTGATTCGGCTGTACTCCCTCGATATGCACTTCTGCAAGCAATTCCGATGCCGTTCCCTGCCAGTTTCCGACACTTTCGATATACTCTGCCGCTTTCCACAGGTAATCCGGCACAGCCTTGATTTCCCGTTCTTCTGCGGTTTCCTCATCTTCTAAAGTCCAAACACAGCTTTCTTCGCGCAAATGCAGCGTTCTGTCGTCCATATCGCGCCCGGTGAGCAGAATGTCAGCGGTCTGGCTCATGCGTTTTCTCTGCATGACCCAGCTTGTATCGGCTACGCCCATAAGACCTGTGGAGCCGGAAATCTGATCAAATGGGTCGGATGCAGTTTGCTTGCGCAAGTGGTGAATCAGCAAAATACAGATGCCATACTTGTCAGCAAGCTTTTTCAATGCACCTGCCTCCTTATAGTCGTTCGCATACATTCCACCGTTTCCGTCGCTTAGACGCACTTTTTGAAGTGTATCGATAACGATTAGACCAACATCGTGATATGTGTGGACAAGTGCCTCAACTTGTTCCTCCAATCCCTGCCCAATACTCGGACATTCGGTTTGCAGAATCAGCCGTTCTGGGGCATCGCCGCCGTCGATAAGCTGGAAAATGCGATTTTGCAGACGGTTAAATGTATCTTCCAACGAGAAATAAATCACGGTGCATGGCTCTATTTCTCGATTCCAGACAGGATTGCCCTGCGCAATCTGTAAGCAGAGCCACAGCGTCAGCCAACTTTTGCCTGCCTTGCTGGGACCGGCAAACAGCGCCAATCCGGCAGGGAGCAGACCGGGAATGATCCACTTGACCGGCGGCAGTGGCGTGGAGAGGAGTTCTTCTGCGGTGATTGCTTTCGGAAGTTTTGTAAAAGTCATTTGCATCATCCTTTCAATTTCAAGATATATACATTATCTCATATTATCGTGATTTTGTGTGTAGTAAGTTTTACTCTCCAGTAGTAAGTTGTACGGCTCGCGCCGCCCCACAGCCCCACAAGCGCGCCAAACGGCGGTTTTGCGGGTGATGTCGCGTCCGTGTGCGATGCGGAGCTGCCGCCCCACACGGGGCTTGTTTGGGCGAGATGTTGGAGTGAATCAGATTTGATTCACTTTTTCGGTTTTACCACCCCAGAGTGAATCAGTTCTGATTCACTTTGGCGGTCCTCGTGCGTATTTTGCACAATCTCTCAGAATTGGTCTAATCATAAGTACACTTCCTTTCCGTGCTACATCGTTATTCCGTATAACCCTCTTGAATACACTTTCCGGGGGAGAAAAAAGAGCCCGGAGAACCTTACCGATTTGGTAAGGCCCTCCGGGCTCTTTCAATATTTTCTCTGTTCTATCCGGGCGTAAGGGTACACTTTCTCCGCAAATCTTGATGTGAATTCAATAAAAATCAAATAATACGCATAGTAGCGTCAATTGCACAGTTATATAGATAATAAAAGAAACCGTGTACATCAAAATAAATGCTGAAGAAAAATGTCTAATTTGCCGCTCGCCCCCAGACTTGGGAACACAACAGGCAAGCCGCTGGCAACGACCGTACACTGACTCTGCAAGGGTCTTACTTCTTACAACCCAAGCGCGGTCACCCTATCTGAAGCTGTAGGGCATCTGGAGTATCATTATGTCCTCTCCCTGCCGTGAGTTAGGGTCTGCCTTGACCTTGCTGTGCGCCCCACCGAGAGAGTAAAGTACCTGTTATGCTGTGTATTCAGTTGTAAAGGTGCTGGTACAGAATAAATCTGTAAGTCTAGTATACGCCACAGATTAGCAGTCGGTCAACAGTAAGTGCTAATTGTTTACACGACATTCACAATTCAAGGCGACAATCCACCTATGATGGATTTCATTAGAGAGTTTGCTCACCGTCTAATGTATTGTACATAGTCATCAGCAGGGTTCGCTGATGCATCTTTCGGTTATGGATGTCAATCAAGCATTAAGATATCCTTGCCGCAAAAGTCACCGCAAATTTTGCCCCGCCGCCAGGGGTGTCGGTCACGGTCAAGTCTGCATGATGCAGCCGGGCCAGTTCCTTGGCTACGCTTAGACCAAGGCCAAAATTGTGCTTGTCGGTGCGGCTGGGATCAGCGCTGTAAAAACGGTCAAAGACCCGAGCTTTTTCGGCATCCGGTATGCCGGGGCCGTGGTCTTGCACGGCCAGGGTGATTTTTTCCCCACAGTATGTCAAGCACAGTTCCACGGGGGTGCCCGCGGGGGTGTGGTCAAACGCATTGTTGAGCAGGATTGCCAGCAGCTGCTTTACACGGTCCGAGTCCGCCTCTATGGAAGGAACGCTGTCCTCCGGCAGGGTCAGACTTAACGGGTGTTGGCGCTGCTGCGCCAACGGGAAAAACGCATCGTATACTTCTAGGCAGAGGTTATCCGGTGCGATGGGGTGCAGATGGGCCGGCAAGGCATCCAAGTCGCCGTTGGCCAGCACCAGCAGATCCTCCACCAGCCGCGCCATACGGTCCGTCTCCTGCTCGGCATTCCGCAAAAGGGTGGCGCGTTCAGTCACAGGAGTGCGGCACGCAGCGTCCAGGCTTGCTTTTACTACGGCCAGCGGGCTGCGCAGTTCGTGCCCGGCTGCGGCGATGAACTCCTTCTGCCGCCGCATGGCCAATGCCGTCGGAGCCAGCGCTTTGCCGGTCAGCCGCCAGCTGATGATCGCCAGCAGCAGTGTGCCAGTGAACCAGATCGCACCATACTGCACAACTGTCTGGACCGCATGACGGTGTACAAAGCCCATATCCTGTAAAGCGGCCACAAGCAGATAACTGCCTGCTGTGCCGCGCGGCAGCAAGGCTGCGTGGCAGCGGTATTCGTTCAGCGTGAACACCGCGCTTTGCCGCTGCACGGCATCGCTGCTGTCATGCAGACTTGTGTCCAGCAGGGGGGAAAAACCTTCTTCTAACAGAGGTTCAACCGCATTGCGGGCATCGGCGCTGCCCGTGGTGCCCGCAAAATGCAGCGCGGCACCGTTGTCCCACAAAAACAAAAGGCAGCCGCTGTTGTGCTCCTGGTCAGCCAGCCAAGCGTCACTTACGCTGTCGGCGCTGTCCAGCCGGTCAACGATGGCAGAAAAGTTCTGCGTGAGCAGCGTCTCCGCGGCGGTCCTGTACTGGGCGGCGGCATAATTCCATGTCACGACCAGCGCACCTGCCAGCACCAACGAGGTCAGCGCCGTCATCAGCAGGGTCAAACGGCGGCGCAGTGCAGTCAGCATGGCGGTACCTCCGCCTTATAGCCGCTACCGCGCACGGTGGTGATCGTTACCGCACTGCCTACGGCTTTCAGCCGCCGCCGCACAAAATGGATGTAACAGTCCAGATTAGCGTCTCAACTCGGCAGTGGTCCCCAACCGCGCCAAAGCACCGCACGGGTCTGCAGCTGCCCCGGTGTGCGCAGCAGTACCTCTAAAAGATCGGCCTCCCTCTTGGTCAGGGCCGCAGCGGCCTTTGGCCCGCTCAGGGTCAGTTGGGCGGCATCCAGCGTCACGTCACCGCAGCGTATGGCAGATTCGGCAGTGGTGCCGGGGCGGCGGGTTAGTGCCCGCAGCCGGGCCAGAAGCTCCCGCGTGTCAAAGGGCTTGCCCAGGTAATCGTCTGCACCGGCATCCAGGCCGTCCACCCGGTCATTGATGCCGGACAGGGCCGTCAGCATTAACACCGGGGTGGTACATCCCTTGGCGCGGGCGGCCCGCAGCAGGCTAAGACCGTCCAGCCCGGGCAGCATCCGGTCCAGTACACAGACATCGTATGCGCCGCCGCACAAAAGGGCTTTGCCGTCTGCGCTGTCGTGGCAGGTATCTACAGTATAGCCCGCAGCTTGCAGGGCAGGCAGCAGCGCCGTGCAAAGGGCGCGGTCATCTTCGATCAATAAAATCCGCATGGCATAATTCTCCTTTTCCCTTTCTAGTATACACCCCAAACCTTGAAACAGTCTTGAAAAGCCGCAGCTTTTTTCAAGGACAATTCAAGATTCGGGCGGTATACTGGTGCTACACCCGATGAAGGAGGGCACATACTTATGAAACGAATCATCAGTGCCGGATTATGCACGGCATTTATTTTGAGTCTGGCAGGCTGCGCCAGGCAGGACACCACTCCCAGCCTGACCGCTGCAGACACCACCGATACCCAGATGGGCCGCTGGGTCGAGAGCCGCGTTGACCTTGGCGGTGAGCAGCTCATCTCTTACCCGACGCAGCTGGCGGACGGAACGATTGTCTGTACACCGGGCAAGGTGGGGGAGGACAGCATCGCAAGACTACACCCGCCGCACCAGCACTGACGGAACCAACTGGACATCGGAACCTGCAGCGTTTGACGTGGGCGATGCGATGGTCACGTGGATCCTCGTTGCGCCGGACGGTGAGCAGGCGCTTATCACCTATGACGGGGAGAATGCCGGGCTGGTTCTGCAGGCACCTGACGGAACCAAAACCGTTGTAGAGGATGACACGGTAAAGCAGGGCATCAACCCCAACACAGCTGTATTTCAGGGGGATAAGCTGGATTTTGTCTCCAACGGCGGCACCGTGGATTTTGTGCAGGTCAGCCTGACTGACGGCAGTGTTACGACCGCCGCACTGCCGCAGGATCTGGCGTACAGCCTCAACTCCCTCACGACAGTCGGCAACCAGCTTGTTTACCTGAGCTTTGACAATAATACCGGCGATATTATCCTGAACGCCCTGGACCCCGCCACCGGCGCAAGCACCGAGCTGCTGAACCCGGTCCCCAATGCGACCAGTTCTCAAGCGCTGACCGGCGACGCAGACGGCGCGGCTTATTACGCCTGCACGGACGGCATCTACCGCCTGGCCCCCGGCGGCACCCTGCCGGAGCAGGTCGTCCCTGCCGAGGGCACAGCGATGAGCATTTCCAGCAACTATCCGCTCTCTCTGCTGCGCACGGCGGCGGAGGACTTTATGGTCCTGCTCTTTGGCGACAGCGGCGGAAACGGCGATCTCTATTTCTATCACTATGACGAAACGCTGCCCACCCATGCCGACACAACGCTGACCGTCTGGTCATTGGCGGATTCCGCCACGGCGCGGCTGGCCGTGAACGCCTACAAAAAAGCCAATCCCGAGGTGGACGTTACCTTTGAAACCGCCGTGCAGACCGACACCGATGATGTCAGCGCCGCCATCAACGATGCGCTGACCCAGCTGAACACCGAACTGCTGGCCGGGGAAGGGCCTGATGTGCTGCTTCTGGATCGTGTCGACTACACGACCTATATCAATAAGGGAATGCTGGCTGACATGAGTGACACCGTGCCGCTGGATGCGCTGCAGAGCAATATCATCGATCCGTTTATGACCGATGGCAGGGCCTATGTGCTGCCTGCGCGGTTCATCGTCCCGGCACTCTGTGGTGACGCGGGCACGCTGGACGGCCTGACCGACCTGAACGACCTGCAGGACGCCGTGCTGGCCGCTGCACCCCGCCCCGACACCGAGCAGTACAGCGATGAATATTACACGGCTCTGCCCGATGACCAGAAGTATGCTCTGGCGCTGGCCAGCGGCGTTGACTTCGCGAAGCTGCTCCTGCCTTCCAGTGCCAATGCCCTGCTGCACGACGGCGCACTGGATGCAGACGCCCTGACCAAGATATTTACCTTTGTGAAAACAACTGCCGACTACTATGGCATGGCTGACTATATCAACACCGAGATGGACGGTGCATCTTCCCAGAGCTACGACAACGCGGACATTGTCAAAATCGATGCACAGCAGGACGAGTACAGCACCTGCAGCCGCGCCAAATTCGGCTGGATGGATGTTGCCACCCCCTACGCCGTCATTGCAATGGCGCGCACCAACGATATTTTTGATGCGGATGCCGAGGCCGTTCCCGTGGATATGATCCCGATGCCCGGCCTGACGCAGGGTGCCTATAACCCGCAGGTACTGGTGGGCGTGAATGCCAACAGCAAAAATCCGGATGCCGCAAAGGGGCTGGCCGCTGCGTTCTTCGGCACCGATGTGCAAAGCCAGTATTGCTCCGATGGTACAACGGTGCGGGCGGACTGCCTGCGGGAAAAACTCGATGCCGTCAAAGCGACGGTAAGCGGCGCAAAAACGGGTAAAGTGACCGGCGCGTATGTCGGCGACCTGGATGCCTTCTACGCCAACTGCACCACACCTGTATTGTTCCCGGTGATGCTGCAGCAGAGCTTTATAAACCATGCCAAGGCCATCATTGACGGCAGCGAGGACGTGGCCGCCGCTGTGGCGGGTGTGCAGAGTGATCTGGCGCTGTATCTGGCAGAACAAAAGTAACATCGGTGCGCGGAGCGGCCATGCTGCCCCGCGCATCGCTTTGCAGGAAAAAATTGTATGCAGAAAAGACAAAACAAACACCCGGACCCTACGCCCTGGCTGTTTCTGGCCCCCAGCCTGTGCGGTGTCACCCTGTTTGTGCTGGCCCCCTTTGTGGAGACGGTGCGCCGCAGCGTGACCGACACGATGGGGCGACACTTTGTGGGCCTCGCCAACTATACGGCGGTACTGGGCAACGATGCGTTCCGACTGGCGGTGGAAAATACGGTGCGGTTTATCGGAGTATGCGTTCCGCTGCTGCTGGCGCTCAGTCTGGCACTGGCTTTGGCGCTACGGGCGAAAGGCTTAAAAAATACCTCCTGGGCCGAGGTCTGCCGCACGACCTTTTTGCTGCCCATGGCTTTGCCGGTGGCAAGCCTTGCACTGCTCTGGAAAGTATTGTTTGCCCAAAACGGCCTTGTGAACGGAACTTTTGGCACCCATTGTGACTTTATGGGCACGGATGCTGCGTTCTGGGTGCTGGTCGGTACTTATCTGTGGAAAAACATCGGCTATGACAGCATCCTTTGGTCCAGCGGGCTGGACAGCATCTCCACAGACTTGTACGAGGCCGCTGCCGTGGATGGTGCCAGTGGGTGGCGGCAGTTTACAGCCATTACCCTGCCCAACCTGCTGCCCACACTGGCCGTCACGCTGGTGCTGAGTCTGCTGAACACCTTTAAAGTTTTCCGCGAAGCCTATCTGGTGGCCGGGGCCTACCCGGAAAAAAGCATCTATTTATTGCAGCATTTGTTCAACAACTGGTTCCTGGCACTGGATCTGCCAAGGCTGAGCGCCGCAGCAATCCTGATGGCAGGGGCGCTGGGGGCGGTGATCGCGGTATGCATAAAACGGCTCTAAAAAAAATTCTGCTTTTCCCATTCGTCCTGCTCGTATGGTTCCCGCTATGGTTCCTTTTGATGGGCACGCTGACCGGCTCGGAGGAGCTGGCAGCGACCATCGGCCCGGCGCTTTCCGGCAGCGGGCAGGCTGCGTGGACCCTGCTGCCCAGCTACCCTACGCTGGAACCTGCTGTCAAGCTGCTGCTGGACACACCGGAATACTTTACCACCTATTGGAACACCTGCCTGCAGACATTTCCGCAGTTGGCTGGTCAATTGGTCGTGGGTGCTCCCGCCGCATGGGCACTCTCCCGCTTGAAATTTCGCGGGCGCGGGGCCGTGCGGGGGCTGTACCTTATTTTAATGTTGCTGCCGTTCCAGGTCACTATGGTGCCTGCCTATCTGACGATAAACCACCTAGGACTGATGGATACTGTCTGGGCGGTCATTCTGCCGGGGGCATTCAGCACATTTCCCGTATTTGTGATGCAGCGCGGGTTTGACGCTGTTCCTCTGCCGCTGCTGGAAGCTGCCGCTATAGATGGCGCGACCCCGTGGCAGCAGTTTGCGCGAATCGGCCTGCCAGTGGGGCTGCCCGGTATCCTGGCTGCGCTGACCATGAGCTTTCTGGATGCCTGGAATGCGCTGGAACAGCCTATGACCTTTTTAAAAACACAGTCGCTTTGGTCGCTGTCACTCTATCTGACCGATACTACCCGCGACCTGGCACTGACCATGGCGGCCAGCCTGTTTGCATTGCTGCCCGCCGTACTGATTTTTGCTTTCGGCCAAAAGTATCTGGAACAGGGGATCCTGGCCGGAGCCGTGAAAGGATGAGGACCTATCGAACTGCTTACCGGGATGGACCCACGCCAGCGCCAGCGGCTTGGGTGGATTGTCCGCTTTTTTGCACTGCTGCTGGTGCTGACACTGCTGGCCCGCGGTACAGCAGGGGCAGCCATGGCCAGCGTGACGGTGCATAGGCCGTCCTCCGGCAATGTGACAAAAAGCGTGCGCACTACGGCCACGGTCAGCTTTGCGGGCGGCACCCCTTTTACAGTGCCCGCGGGTCTGCTGGTCATGGCAGTACCCGTGCAGGCGGGGCAGACCGTCAAGGCCGGGGACACGCTGGCCGTGTTTGATGCCGCTGAAGTGGACCGCGCCGTAAACGCCAAGCGGGCCGCGTTGCAGCAGGCCCGGACCCAGGCCGCACAACAGACGGCGGGAGACACCGCCGACCCCTACGCCGCCCAGCTCGCCCAGCAGCAATTAGAACGTGCCTACGAGGAAACACACAGAATCTACGCCGATGGTGAAGAGAGCGTTTCCCGTGCCCAGACCAAGCGGGACGAAGCTGCTGCCGCTCTGGAAAAAGCCCGCAATGCCGGCTATGCGGACGACGCTGAAAAACAGGCCGCCGTAGAAAACGCCGCCGCTGCCCTGGAAGCTGCGGAGGATGCCCTGTACAGCGCCCAAAAAGCCGCCGAAGATGCCAACAATGCGGCACTTTCCGCCGCCCAAAGTGCCGAGGATAACCGCAACACCGCACTGCACACGCTGGAGAAAGAGCAGGAAACCACGGAAAAACAGAACGCACTGGACCGCGCCGCTGCTGCTGTAACGGCCTCTGATGCCGAAACCCTGCAGGCCGAACTGGATGCCTTGCTTGCCGTGCAGCAGGCGGGCGGCACACTGACTGCCCCCAGTGATGGCACCCTTGTGTCGCTGGATCTCGTGGTTGGGCAGCCCTCCCCTGCCGTGGGCGGCCAGCTGGCTGCAGATGCCGATTTTACCGCCGAAATTCCTTTGGAAGAATCTCAAGCCAACCTTGTTTCAGTTGGCACTGTACTGCACCTGAGCCAGAGCCGCGCAAGCTGTGATGCCGCCGTGCAGAGCCTTTCGGCCCCGGATGAAAACGGCACCGTTACAGCAAAATGCACCTTGTCCAAAGGGGCATGGTGTGCCGGTGCTGCCAACGCATCGGCCACGGTGCAGGGTGAAAAGCGGCCCTGTGTGCTGCCGGCCAGCGCGGTACATAAAGATAATACCGGCTGCTATGTGCTGGCTATCGAACAAAAAGCCACAATCTTGGGTCAGCAGAATATCGTAGTATCGCTGCCTGTCACGGTGGTGGAAACGGGCGATACCACCGCCGCCGTCAGTGGTGCGCTGGACGCCGATACACAGGTCATTGTCAGCAGTACGCGGGCCGTGCAGGCCGGGGACCGGGTGAAGATCCATGATGCATCGTAAAAGAGGTTGGGCGGTTGCGGCAGTATTGCTGGTAGTTTTGCAGCTGCTTTTGCAGACCCGCGCAGCGCATATTGTACAGCAGAACCCAACCGTGACGGTGACCCTGTCTTCCCCGCTTACAGCCGGGCAGCTTGCCGCTGCACGGGAATGGGAAAAAAGTAATGCCAACACTCAAGCCGTTACTGCCAGCTTTTGGAGCGAGAAAGCAGCAGCGGTCTCGGCAGATTCTGACCGCACAGCGGAAGATGTGACCTGTATCGGCTTTGACGGTACAGCGCAGGACTGTCTGCCTGTGGAATATCTTCAGGGCACAGCACCCGGTGTCGTAGGACAGCAGTGCGCGATTTCTTCGACGCTGGCGTGGACACTGTTTGGCAGCTATGATATTATGGGCTTGACTGTTGCACTGGACCGTACCGAGTATTTCATTTCCGGCGTGTTTAAAAGTAAAAGCAAAACGCTTCTTTATCCGGCGCAAAGCGGCTTTACCCACGCGGCGCTGCGGGGTCTTTCGCCCGACACCCCAAAACGGACGCCGAACAGTGGGCCGCAGCAACCGGTGCCGGAAAGATCACCGCCATCACTTACGGCCCCCAAAAGGCATGGCTGGCTCAAGCAGCGTGTGCCCTGCCTGCCCTGATTGTCGGACTGGCTTTGGTCGTGCTGTTGCTGCGCTTTATTTGTGCCCTGCCCGGTGTCTTGCACGGGGCAGCCCTGTTTGCTTTAGCACTGGCATTTGCGTGGGCGGTACCCCATTTTCTGCAAACCCTGCCCGGCTGGCTTATCCCCGGCCGCTGGAGTGATTTCAGCTTTTGGCCCACTTTATGGACGAAAATTATGGATACTTGCAATGGAAATATGAAGTAATTTAAAATTTGCAAGCAGAATAAGCCACAGATTGATGATGAAGAAACTTGCTTTCGATATATATTTCGCTGAGGATGTCTATAGAAATCGTTGGGAAAGTTGGACAAACTCTTTGGGATATTTTTGCATGAACATGACAATTAAATGCACAAGCATTTTTGGAATTGAACATAATGAACGGGTTTATATAGGAAAACAGCAAGATGCTAAAGCAAGGGTCATATACCGGGAATAGTGGTACTCTATTGCGTTTTATTTTACATTCTTTGACCACCATTTGACTACTACTGTGCAGACGCACCGTAAAACACCGAAAAGCCCGTTGTGACAACCACCAACAGGCGTTTTCTTGCTTTGGACGCAACTGTGCAGAACCAACAAAATTCACGCTTCAACGTTGGTCTGTACGGGCTTGTCGTAGTTCTCCGACCCGGAAGGCCAGAGGTTCGAATCCTCCCGGTCGCACCAAGAGGCTGTTGCACATGTAACAGCCCCTCTTTTATTCGTAGAATCGAAAAATAAAAAGCATGTTTTTGTGGAAATAAAAGCATGTGCAACAGATTTCCTTGAAAATCAGAAATTTTCAATGGATTTGTGATGCACATGCTTTTTCCTATTGTTCGATTATATGTCTAATTCTTAGGGGCGATTCTGAACTTCCATCCAAAACGATGTGCAACAGTCCCTTTTTGTTTTGCACGGATTTTATGGGGCAGTAAAAGAAGGGCTTCGAACAGCCCGTGCCCCGCGCTTTGCGTCCCGCGGGACAGAAACGCCCCGGTGGGACGTTTCTAGGGCGCGGCTTGGCGAATCCCTTCAGGCACACCAAAAAGCGCATTGCAATGTACTTTACGCAGTAAAGCGGTGATAGTAGGACTTATATTTAACACACGGCAAGAAACAATTTCCGTTTCGCACATTGTAATGTTCGCAGAAAAAACTTATAATGCTTTTGAACCTGTAGGACACACAAAACGCAGAAAAGAGAGGGAATCATGAGAAAACTGTTCCTTTTGGAAGATGATCTGAGCCTGATCAGTGGGCTGACCTTTGCATTCAAGAAACAGGGCTTTGCACTGGATACAGCCCGGACGCTGGCAGAAGCCGAGGTGCTGTGGTCAGATAGAAAATATGACCTGCTGGTGCTGGATGTTTCCCTGCCGGATGGCTCTGGCTTCGATTTCTGCCAGAAGGTGCGGCGCACATCCAACGTGCCGATTCTGTTCCTGACTGCTTCGGATGAGGAAATGAATATCATCATGGGACTGGATATAGGCGGGGATGATTACCTGACCAAGCCGTTCAAGCTGAGTGTCCTGTTGTCGCGGGTCAATGCACTGCTTCGCCGTGCAAATGCGTCCAGCGCAGGAGAACCCGTACTGGAATCGGGCAGCATCACCGTCCGGCTGTTGCAGGGACAGGCGTACAAAAACGGAATCTTGCTGGAACTGACCGGCGCAGAGTACAAGCTGCTCTGCTTCTTTATGCAGCATCCGAATGCCGTGCTATCCAAGGAACAAATTCTGGATGCACTGTGGGACTGCGATGGGGATTACATTGACAGCAGTGCCTTAACAGTGTACATCCGGCGGCTGCGGATGAAGATTGAGGACGACCCCGGCAAACCGCAGATGCTGCTGACTGTCCGCGGCATGGGCTATAAATGGAATGGGTAAAGGTGCCGTTATGAAAGTATTCGCAAACCGGGAGATCCGGATTTTGTTCCGGACAGTGCTGGCGGTCTGGGCAGTGGCATTGGCTCTCACGCAGGGCATCGTATGGCATACGACGCACGCATTCTCTTTCGCATTACTGTTGGTTTTTCTTCTGCTGGGCGGCTGCCTCTGGGGCGTGCTTTTTCGCTATTTCCAAAGGCAGAGCGCGCTTCTGGAACAGGCAGTCCAGAAAATCCAAAGCTGTCTGGATGGCAACCCGGATGCACGACTGGACTGCGACCAGGAGGGAGAACTTTACCGTCTGTTTCACGCCGTTAATGCATTGGTGGCAGTTCTGAGCGCACACGCAGACAACGAGCAGCAGGAGAAGCGTTTTTTGAAAAATACCATTGCAGATATTTCGCACCAGCTCAAAACACCGCTGGCGGCGTTGAATATCTACAACGGTCTGCTTCAGGACGAAGCTGTTTCGCCGTCTGAGGTCAAAGAGTTTGCAGACCTGTCCGAACAGGAGTTGGACCGCATCGAAACGCTGGTGCAGAATCTGCTCAAAATCACCCGGCTGGATGCCGGTTCGGTCGTCTTGGAGAAGAAAAACGAAAATGTTGCTGAAATGGTGCAGGACATTGCGCGGCAGTATAACTATCGTGCAGAACAGGAACAGAAAAAGCTTGTTCTGTCCGGCTCAGAGGCGGTTACACTTTGGTGCGACCGTGACTGGATGCAGGAAGCTGTGGACAATCTTGTAAAGAATGCCCTTGACCACACAAAGAGCGGAGATACGATTCAGGTAGAGTGGAATGCACTGCCGTCCATGGTTCAAATCAAAGTACGCGACAACGGCAGCGGCATCCACCCGGAGGATCTATACCATATCTTCAAGCGGTTTTATCGCAGCCGCTTCTCACAGGATACACAGGGCATCGGGCTGGGCCTGCCGCTGGCAAAAGCCATTGTGGAAGCCCATCACGGAACCATTGAAGTAGACAGCGAGCTGGGAAAGGGCACGACCTTTACTCTGAATTTTCCGATTCCTACAAAATTGTAGGCTGGGTGTAGGCTTGCAGTAAGGTTGACGTGTTATCCTTTTCTGCACAGACAGAGATAATCCGTCTGAATCGAAGGAACCTGCAAAGTGAGGGATACACTATGGAACTATTAGAAGTCAACCATCTCTGCAAGACCTACGGCAGCGGAGAAACTGCGGTCCATGCGCTGAAAGATGTCAGCTTTTCCGTGCCGAAAGGCGAATATGTGGCGGTCGTTGGCGAATCCGGCTCCGGCAAAAGCACCCTGCTCAACCTGATTGGTGGACTGGATACGCCGACTTCCGGCAAGGTGCTGATTGATGGCAAGGATGTTTTTGCCATGAAAGACCGGGAGCTGACGATCTTCCGCCGCCGCAATATCGGTTTTATCTTTCAGGCATTCAACCTCATCCCGGAACTGACCGTAGAACAGAACATCCTGTTCCCGGTGCTGCTGGACTACCAAAAGCCGGACAGGGCATATCTGGAAGAACTGCTGACCGTGCTGAATCTGAAAGACCGTCGGAAGCATCTGCCAAGCCAGCTTTCCGGTGGGCAGCAGCAACGGGTAGCCATCGGCCGCGCCCTGATGACCCGCCCTTCCCTGATTTTGGCGGATGAGCCGACCGGCAATCTGGACACCCAGAACACCAGCGAGGTCATTGCCCTGCTAAAAGAAACATCCCGGAAATACGAGCAGACCATCCTGATGATCACCCACAACCGCAGCATTGCGCAGACGGCAGACCGGGTGTTGCAGGTATCGGACGGCTGCCTGACCGATTTTGGGAGGTGCCGGGAATGAGCAGCACAGAAATGAAAAGCTATCTGAGCCTGATCCCGATTTCTGCCAAGGTACGCAGACGGCAGAACCGCATGACGATTTTGTGCATCGTCCTTGCGGTGTTTCTGGTCACGGCGGTGTTCAGTATGGCAGATATGGCGATTCGGATGGAAACCTCAAACCAGCTGAACAAAAACGGAAACTGGCATATCATGGTAAAGGACATCTCCCCTGAAACAGCCGCAGAGCTTGCCGCACAGGAGGATGTTGCTGCATTTTCGGCGTATAGCGACATCAACGCTTCCCTTACGGAAAACTACTTTGCCGGAGATAAACGTGCCGCACTGGTAGGAGCAGATGATGCAATCCTTCAAATCTTTCCGGGAATGCAGTGTAGCACTGCCCCGGCGGATGGCGAAGTGCTCGTGACAGCAAACATCCGGGATTGGCTGGATGTTACGGTCGGTACAGCGATTCCGCTGACGCTCCCGGATGGACAGACCATTTCGCTTACTGTCGCAGGTTTCAATGAGGATACCTCCGATGCGAACCAGTATGATGCTGTTGTGCTGGTGATGAACCGCAGTACATTTTCTCAGATTGCCGCACAGGTAGAAGAATCCTTTGAAACACAGTATTTCATCCAGTTCAAGCCACATACCAATTTGCGGCAGTCCATTGTGAACATCGAAAACAAGTACGGAATTTCAGAAGAAAAAATCTCCGAAAATACTTACCTGATGGCGTTGAACGCAAGCAGCAACAACGATTATATTGTAGGCTTATATGCGGTAGCGGCTGTGTTGGCTGGCATGGTCGTCCTTGCCGGAATTTTTATGATCACAGGTAGCATCAACAGCAATGTAGCGCAGCGTACCAGCTATTATGGAATGCTGCGTTGTCTTGGGGCAGGAAAAAATCAGGTTCGGATGCTTGTCCGGCTGGAAGCTCTTTTCTGGTGTAAAACTGCTGTTCCAGCAGGATGTGTGCTGGGAATCGTTTCCACATGGGGATTGTGTTCCTTTCTGCGTGGATTTATCGGCGATGAGTTCAGCTCTTTACCAGTGCTTGGCATCAGCCCGGTCGGTATTATCTGTGGTTCCGCGCTGGGACTTATCACGGTTTGGTTCGCGGCATCTTCTCCGGCACGGCGGGCGGCAAAAGCTTCTCCGATCACAGCAGCAACTGGGAATGCGGTGGAAAATGCAGCGGCTTCTCCGTGTCATGCTCGGTTGTTTGGAAGTCGTGCAGAGCTTTCTTTGGGCGTGAGCCATGCAATCTCGTCCAAAAAGAACTTGCTTCTGATGACAGGTTCCTTTGCGTTAAGCATTCTCCTGTTTTTGAGCTTTTCGGTTTTGCTTCGATGGGTTGGATTTGCGCTGAATCCGTTGCAATCCTACGCACCGGACTTATCGGTGGCTGAAACATCCGGGCAAAATGTCCTTGACCCGGTGCTGGTGGAGCAGCTGGAAGCTCTGCCGGAAGTCAAACACGCATTCGGGCGGATGTATTGCCCGCTCCCGGCGGAATATCAGGGAAAACAGGGGTCCATCGACCTGATTTCATACGATACGATACAGTTTGGCTGGGCGAAAAAAGACCTGATTGGCGGAACCCTTCCGCAGGAGCCGGAGGATGGCACATACCCTGTGCTGACGGTATTCGACAAAAGCAACTCCCTGACCGTGGGTGATACCATTCAGCTGGAGGATGCAAAGCTCACAGTCGTGGGTGTATTGAACGACAGCCCGTTCAGTAGTACCGATTCCCCGATTGTTATCTGCACCGAAGAAACCTTCCATCAGCTGACCGGGCAAAACCGCTATGCGGTGATCGATATTCAACTAAAAGATACCACAGCAGACGCAGCCATTGCACAAATACACACCCTGCTGAGCGACACGTTAAACAAGCAGGTTGTTTTTTCCAACCGAATCGAAGGAAATCGGATGATACAAAGCACCTACTGGGCGTTCCATCTGGTGGTCTATGCGTTTCTCATCGTGATTGCAGGAATCACCATTCTGAACATCGTCAACAGCATTTCCATGAGCGTGTCGGCACGAATGAAGCAGTATGGCATCCTGCGTGCCATCGGGATGGATGATGCACAGCTGAAACGCATGATCTCTGCCGAAGCTGGCACCTATGCGGTGTCCGGTCTTGTGGTGGGCATTGCGCTGGGTCTTGTGCTGAACCGGATGCTGTATACCCGGCTCATCACCCATTATTTCGGTGCGGCGTGGCAGGTACCGTGGGACTGTCTTGCCGTGATTGTCGTAGTCGTGCTGGCGGCTGTGGTGCTGGCAGTATATAACCCGGTCAGGCGAATCCTCATGCAGCCCATTACTGCAACCATCAGTGAATTATAAACCAGAACAACAGATGCCCACCAGCTTATGGCGAAAACCATAGGTCGGTGGGTATCTGATTTACGAAAAGAATTAAATGCTGTTCGCTGATTTTCCCATTGCAAACCGTTGTAAAATTATTATACGAAACTACATTTTGAAAGAACCGTTCGCCGTTTAATGATGTGTAAAGTGGGGTGCCTGCCATGACCGCTGTGATCTATGCCCGCTATTCATCGGATAACCAGCGCGAAGAATCCATCGAAGGTCAGATTCGGGAATGTACGGCTTATGCCGAAAAGAACGGCATCACCATCGTCAAGCACTACATTGACCGTGCCATCTCTGCCAAGACAGACAACCGCCCGGAGTTTCAGCAGATTATCCGTGTTCATGTGTGTGGCGACCAGCACCTGAAATCGCTTGCCCCAGACCTTGCGGGCCAGCGCCATGCCGATTTTGTGGCTCTGCTCCGGGGTGACTTCGCCCTCGCGGAAGCTTTGGTAGGCATGGAGCGCCACCACGCCGTCTGTTTTACCAAAGCGTTTCTGTACAGCCCGCATATCTTCCCACGCATGGTCTGGTCTGCAATGGATGCCGGTGACAAGCTGGGCGCTCTCGTTCAGCTTTGTCTTGGCATCGTTCTCTGCGTAGTGCAGCGTTTGGGCAAGAGCATCGTATTCGGTTTTGTCCGGGTTGGCGGCATAATCAAGGACGCGCTGTAAGCTGTCCTTGATTGCCCAGATCTTAGTTACTGCCAATGATCAGGTCCCTTATTTCATCTGCACAGGCTGCAATTTTAGTACCTGCACTCGGTTGACAGCTTTCTGCAATCTCGTCAATCTTGTCCAACACATCAAATACCTCCTTGGGCGGATGCCCACCCGGTTCATATTCCAGCGCCCGCTGGCGTAAGTATTCCGAGAGAGACAACCCGCACCGTTTAGCCATCAGCGTCATTTTTCGTTTCTCTGTGACGCTGACGCGGACATTGATTCCAACGCTGCGTTTTCTCATGCGCTCGCAACCTCACAGGGGTTCGGGGCTGTCCCCGTAGGCTTTTCGGCGGGTTGCCCTGCGGCAACATTTCGTCCATGCTTGCTTCCGGGGAGAAAAAGAGTCCGGAGGACCTTACCGATTTGGTAAGGTCCTCCGGACTCTTTCTATATTTTCTCTGTTTTATCCGGGCGTAAGGGTACACTTTCCCCGCACATCTTGATGTAAATTCAATAAAAATCAAATAATACGCATATAGGCATCAATCAAACGGTCATGTAAATAATAAAAGAAACCGTGTACATCAAAATAAATGCTGAAGAAAAAAGTCTCATTTGCCGCTTGCCCCTAGACTTAGGAACATAACAGGCAAGCCGCTGACAACGACCGTACACTGACTCTGCAAGGATCTTACTGATTCCAACCCCTGCGCGGTCACCCTATCTGAAGCTGTAGGGCATCCGGAGTATCATTATGTCCTCTCCCTGCCGTGGGTTAGGGTCTGCCTTGACCTTGCTGTGCGCCCGCCGGGAAAGTAAAGTACCTGTTATGCTGTGTATTCAGTTGTAAAGGTGCTGGTACAGAACAAATCTGCAAATTTAGTATGCACTGATAATTAGCACTCCGTCAACAGCAAGTGCTAATTGTTTACACAGCTTTCACAATTCAAGGCGGCAGTCCTCCTATGATGGATTTCATCAGCAAGGCCCGCTCATCATCTAAAGCGCTGCACACATCCATTAGCAGTTCCCGCTGGTGTACTGTCAGCCATCGCTGTTGCAGTCGGCTCGAATCCAGAATGAACACGCCGCCACCTGCGCCAATCCTTGTATAGATTGGATATTTCAATTCCAGTACCCGAATATCGTTGCGGATGGTATGGAAACTTGCATCGAACTCAAAAGCACGGTTTCCAACTATATCATTGTGCCGCTCATAAAGGGTTGCTATCAATACCCTGCGGCGCTCATATAATGAGATTTTTTCTCAGTTATCATTGTGATGATGTTCCCCGCTGCAAATAGCAAATTCTATCGTTTAAACGTATGATTTCTGGCAGCGCAGCCGTCGGAGCATCTCTTAAGCTATAAGCTGGGAATGGTGCGATGTTGCCTTACTATGCCCTCACAAACTGTTAAAAAGAGAACACACATGATAATCGCTTTCAGGAGCTTCTCCATATAGTTTTTCGCGTCTGCCAAATCTGCTGATACAGCGTTATTTTCGCTGTCAAAACCAGTGTGTCCTTGGGAAGATACAGTTGCTATTCGCACGGTATTGGGTAAATTCACATTCAATCAGCTTACCATGATTCGCTTCAGATAAATTTCTTCTGCCGCAAAGCCCTTGACTTTTTGCCGATGTGCAGTATACTTTTATATAGTTAGTTATGCATAACTGCTCAAGCACTTTATGATGCGGGAGCCTCTCTCAGAATCTCCGAAAGCTCCGAAACTTCTTGACAGAGTTAGCAGCAGGGCGTATTATTGGGGCAGATTAGCCGCTGAGCAGCGGCTTTTTGCAGAGCCGCAAGTTAGCTTTATCTAACTCTCCGGTGTTGTCCTGCCCGAAGAAATGTGTTTTTTCTTACAGACAGAAACTAAAAGCAGAAGGAGCGTATCACGATGAAGATTTACCCATTTGGTGCAGAGGACACCCCGGTACTGTTGCTGCTGCCGGGTACCTGTTGCCATTGGAAAAGCAATTTTGGTGCGGTGATTCCACTTCTGGCAGACAGTTTCCGGGTACTGTGTGTCAGCTACGATGGCTTTGACGAAACCGAGCAGACCGAATTTTCCACCATGATTGAGGAGACCCAAAAGATCGAAGCCTACCTCAAGACCCACTGCGGTGGTCACATCCGGGCAGCTTACGGCTGCTCTCTGGGCGGCTCCTTCGTAGGGCTGCTGGCGGCACGGCGGAACATCCACATGGACTACGGCATTCTGGGAAGCTCCGATTTGGATCAGGCGTCGCCGTTGGCGGCAATCTTACAGACAAATCTTCTGCTGCCGCTGATCTACCCCGTGGTTCGTGACGGAAAGTTCAAGGCAAAAATTTCTCCAAAAGCGTCTGGACAAGCGTGCCAAGGAGTCGGAGGATTATGTCAAAGCCTTTCTGAAAATGTTCGGCGATGCCCGCCCCTATGTGACCATGCAGAACTGTAAAAACCAGTTTTATTCCGATCTTATCACCCCGCTGCCGGATAAAATCCATATACTCGGCACCGAGATCCATATCTTCTACGCTTTGAAGATGGGCAAAAAATATCGCGCCCGCTATCAGCGGCATTTTGCGCATCCTGTTCTTCATGAGCAAAACCTGCAACACGAGGAGCTGCTGGCCTGCCACCCGAAACAGTGGGCGCAGCTTGTGAAAAGCATTGCATCGTGAACGGTAAACAGAAAGAGGGTAAGGTTATGTCCTTTTTTGAAAACACCCGCAAGCCCGTAGGCTTTAGCGGGAAGATCATGGTTGCTATGATGAACTTTGGGCACAGCGCAATGGCAGCGTGGGGATTGCATTTTTTGCAGCCTGTCCCGGATGCCATGGTGCTGGACTGCGGCTGCGGCGGTGGAGCGAATATCAAAACGCTGCTGAAGCTGTGCCCCAAGGGCAAGGTGCAGGGCATCGACTATTCGGCAGTCAGTGTAGAAAAAGCGCGAAAGGTCAATGCAGGTGCCATTGCAGCAGGGCAGTGTACTGTGCAGCAGGCAAGTGTAGCAGAGTTGCCGTTCGAAGCGGAGCAGTTTGATGTAGTGACCGCATTTGAAACGGTCTATTTCTGGCCGGAGCTTGCGCAAAATTTCAGAGAGGTCTATCGGGTGCTGAAGCCCGGCGGGACCTTTTTCATCTGTAACGAAGCAAACGGCGAAACACCAAAAGACGACAAATGGACGCGAATCATTAACGGTATGACCATCTATACGGATGCTGATCTGAAAGTGTATCTGGAGCAAGCAGGCTTTGGCAGGGTTCAGAGTCAGAAAAATAAAAAGGGCTGGCTGTGCGTCACAGCACAGAAATGAGGTGCGATCATGTCGAAAAAGGCAACCGAAGTTCAAAGAAAAGCCATGAGCCGGATGTACCGGGGCAAGGAGATCTTTAAGCCCTTGAACACCGGCTGGATCGATGAAAATGTCGCCTGTGTGCGGGAGTGGGTGGCAAATATCTTCTTCTACCGCAAGGGCGATACCACCATTATGATTGATGCCGGATACAACTATGACCGTTTGGCGGAGAAAATGAGCTGGCTCGGTATCGACCCGCATTCCATCCGGCACATCCTCATCACTCATCAGGACACCGACCATATAGGCGCGGTAGAGGCGGACAGTCCGGGACTGTTTCGGGATGCTGCGCTGTATATTGGCGAGATCGAGAACCGCTATCTGACCGGCGAGGTGCGCCGCAGGGTCATTTACCACCTTTACAAGCTACCGCAGGTGACGATCAACAATGAAAAAGTGGTGCTGCACGATGGAGAGGTCTTTGACATTGACGGCATCAAAACCGAGTGCTTTCTGGTTCCGGGGCATACATGGGGGCACATGGTATACCTTGTGGACGGAAAGTATCTCTTTACCGGCGATACTATCTGGTTCGGTGCGGACGGCGGCTACAGCTTTATTTCTGCGCTGGCAGAGGATAACAAGCTGGCAGTGAAGTCTCTGGCACTGCTGGAGAAAAAGCTGAAAAAACGCGGACTGCATCCGCTGTTTATTACCGGTCACACCGGCTGGACGGACAACATAGAGTTTGCCTTTGCGCACAAAAATGAGCTGTGTTCGCCTTTCAAAAAAAGAGTCCACGACCCCAATGCGCTTTACGATGCCTATGATGAATCTGACGATACCGAAGAAAAAGCAAAGATCGGGTACTTGAAGGGCGTGGGAAGATGAAGGACAGCGAATTACAAATTGATCACAGCTGTCATGTGCTATACTCCAAAACCTGCAAGAAGGAGATACAGTCGAAAATCGCCCTGCATTACCCGGAAGCGGAGCGGGAGATGATATGGAAAAAGGTGCAGCGGCAGTATGCGGCCTTCCTCTCCGACTGGCGCAAAGATCTGGGCGGGAAACGGAACTTTCACAACGGCGCAGGCGGCACCTATGACTGCATCGCTATCATGAGTTACTATGTAGTCTGCAAACCGGTTACATCCTTCCGTGAGATCGAGGAAATTGAGGGAAATCTGATCCTGCCGTCCTTCCGCAAACTGAAATTCGTGAACTGTAATAAGCCGTTCTGGAAAAAACTGATGCACATGGCGTTTCTACGGGCAAAAGCGGGCTGTGACAAGTGGCACGATTATGAAATGACGGTGGCTCCTTACGAAAAGAACAAGCCGATCTATTATGAATTTACCGCCTGTCCCGCAGCGGAATTTGCTATCAGAAACGGCTTTGCAGAGATCATGCCCGCCCTGTGCAATGTGGATTTTGCAGCGATGGAGTTGCTTCACGCAAGGCTGGTGCGGACGACCACCTGCGCGAATGGCTGTAAGTGCGACTACGCCATCTGCGGCGATCAGGACCCATACGGAAGGGAGCATCCCGAATACCGGGACGAAAACGGATACAGGAGGAACAGGGAATGCTCTTACAGGTGATTCTGGAAGGTCTTGGGTTGGGAGTTCTGCTGGTTCTGATCTGCGCTGCGGGCATCCGTAAGGGGGCTGTTGGGATGGTGCATCTTTACAGCCCGGCGGTGCAGCAGCGGTGCGTAAAACTGGGGCTTACAAGCCCGGAACGCATCCGACGCAACAGCCTGCTGTTCAAAGCCGTCTGTGTCCCCGGCTATATCAGCTATGTGCTGGTCTGTGTCTATGGGATAAACGGTGCGCGCAGCTTTGCGGCGGGCTTCTGGCAGTTGCTTGTCATCTTGTCCGTTATGAATCTCATTGACCGTTTTTTGATCGATGGTTACTGGGTGGGGCACACGAACGCATGGACGATCCCCGGAACAGAGGATCTGAAGCCCTACATTACTGCCAAAAACAAGCAGAAAAAGTGGCTATTCGGCACGGTGGGCATAGCAGTCATAGCGATGGTGCTGGCGGCAATGATGACTATTTTTACTCACTGAGGGAGGAACCTATGAAATACAAAATTGAGAAAAACACCGTGCAGGAGACGTTGATCCTCCCGCTGTATTCACGGAAGCTGTGTACGGAGTTGTATCCGAACCTTTACCGGGACGAAACAGCGGTGCATCTGATCGACCAGATCGACTACGACTTTTCAGAGGCAGAGAAAAATCCCCGCAGCCTGATGCAGCGTTTCGGTGCGCTGGAGGTGGCCATGCGGCAGAATGACCTTGCCTTTGAGGTGCGGGCGTACCTGAAAATGCACCCCTGTGCGGCAGTGGTCAATCTGGGCTGCGGGCTGGATAACACCGGTAGAGCCTGCGACAACGGCAGATGCAAAATTTACAATCCTGACTTTCCCGATGTCATTGCCTTGCAGCAGCAGCTTCTGCCCGCCGGGGAGCGGTATCTTGATTTGATGGAAACATTTTTGCAGAGAAATGGAATTTGACAGTTCACGTCTGCGAATCAGTAAGAAAAAGCGAATCTTCAGGAAAAGAGAACGGCTATGTATAAGTCACTTTTTGGTCTTTCCCCGGAGCAAACTGCTTCTACGGCGATGCCCCGCACCGTCGTGTTCTCCAACGGAACGGGGAGCGGGAGTATGACCATCTGTCCACTGTTTTCGGGGGCAGAACTGTGCTACAACGATATGCATCTTGTTTCCTTTGACGAGGCTCCCGCACCAGCGCGGAATGTGATCGAGATCAATCACTGCCGCGTGGGGCGTTACGAGTGCAGTTTTGGGGAAAATAGCTGCTGCTATCTGGCAGCAGGGGATTTTGCGGTGTGTGCAGCAGCGCGCAAGAAATCCTCCTCCTGCTTCCCATTGCGGCACTATCACGGCATTACCATTCTGCTGGATCTGGATGCGATCTCGCCGGAAATGCGGAGCCAGATGGAATGGTATGGCGTGAATCTGAACGCTATCCGGCAGTATATCTGCACAGAGAACCGCTGCTGCATCCTTCGGTCTGCGCCTGTGGTTGCACATATTTTTTCCGAGTTGTATACAGCTCACGCTGTGCCGGACACCGGCTATCTGAGGTTGAAAGTACTGGAGCTGCTGCACGTTCTGAGCCGCCTGAAAAGCCGGGATGATGTGCAGCAGACAGACTACTTCAATCCGCATCAGGTGGAATGTGCCAGACGCGCGGCAAAACTTCTCACACAGAAACTGACCGTCCATCAAACCATTGAACAGCTTGCGCAGGATGTCGGACTTTCGGCTACGGCACTCAAGACCTGCTTCAAAGGCGTTTACGGCAGCTCGGTCTATGCATATCAGAAGGAATACCGCTTGCAGCTGGCACAGAAGCTGCTGACCGAAACGGACAGCACTATTGCAGAAATTGCACACCAGATCGGCTACGAAAATCCAAACAAGTTTTCTTCCGCATTTCGCCAGTCTCTTGGTATGACCCCGACGCAATATCGGAAGATGCGTCCGATTGGATAGATTTTGTCTGTTTGGTTCTTGTAAAAAACGGCCTGTTCCAGTAAAATCTGTTTGTGGTTAGCGAAGGCTAATTACAAAATTAAACGATTTTTCTGGAGGGGATTTTCCATGCGTATGATGAAAAAAGTTCTGGGTACGGTAACCGTACTGGCTCTGTCTGTCTCTCTGCTGGCCGGTTGCGGCAGCACGGCGGCATCCCCGGTGTCTTCTGCTGCAAGCACTGCGGCAGAGAGCACTACAAGCTCTATTGTTCCCGAAACGACATCCGCAGCGGCGGATGAAAACGTAGCTGCCGCTGCACAGTTGCTGAACGACTTGACAGGCAGCTATCAGGAGCTGTGGCCGGTAATTTTGGCAGACAAATATCAGCAGACATGGCTGGACGACTGTGCCGCCCTTGTGGGAGAGGAAAATGCGGAAGCTGCTTTTGAAAAGCTCTCTTCAATGGTTACGGGCGATGTCTACGGCGAGGATGCCGTCGAGGCCTATGCAAACGGCGGCGGTGCCTACTTCTGCGGCTTTACCAATGACCTTGCGACCCTGACCTTTGACGGCGAAACTTCCACCATTTCTGGTACCGATAAGGATGGTAATGAGCTATTCTCCCATACCTATCACTACATTGGCATGGAGCCTGTGCGTGGGCTGTATGAGTTTGAAAGTGATGATGCCGATTCCGGCGAGTTCACCTACTTTTTCCTCGCGCCAGACACCAGTGCGGAAACCTACCACATTGAGTTTCGTTATGGTTCGGATGCAGATGCTCTGAGTCAGTATGATGCAGGCGATTATGCTTACTGGCTGGCATCTGGCATTTCTACGGATTGCGACCAGACTATGATCGACAACTGCATTGAGCTGTTCTGTACTGAAAATCTAGCAGGTTAATACGCAGAATGTGCTGTAGAGCAAAAACGCCACGGCACATTTTGCATAAAAATTATTTGAAGGAGGTTCTTTCGTGAAAAAACAATCCGATCTTTCCCGGCTGATGGGTTACGCCGGGAACTACCGATATTTCACCTACGCTTCGTGGGTGCTGTCTGCGGTCAGTGCGCTGGTGGCGCTGGTGCCCTTTGTGTACATCTGGAAGATCCTGCGGGATGTGCTGAACGCTGCGCCGGACTATGCGCAGGCGGTGAAGATCCCCCATTACGGTTGGATGGCTGTGCTGTTTGCGGTGCTGTCCTACCTCATCTACATTGCAGCGCTGCTGTGCTCCCACCTGTCGGCGTTCCGGGTGGCGACCAATCTGCGGCTGGCGGTGTCGGAGCATCTGGCGGTGCTGCCGCTGGGCTTTGCCGAGACTTTCGGCAGCGGCAAGCTGCGCAAGATCATCCATGAGAGCACCGGAGCAACCGAGACCTATCTGGCCCACCAGCTGCCCGACCAGTACAACGCCATCGCCACCCCGGTGGGGCTGCTGGTTTTGCTGCTGGCGTTCGACTGGCGGCTGGGGCTGCTGAGCCTTGCGCCGGTGGTGCTGGCTTTTCTCATTATGACGACCATGACCGGCAAGCGGATGGCCGAAAAAATGCGGCAGTACGGCAACGCCTTGGAGGCTATGTCCAATGAGGCCGTGGAGTACGTCCGGGGTATCCCGGTGGTCAAGACCTTCGGGCAATCGGTATTTTCCTTCAAAAAGTTCAAGACCACCATTGATGAGTATGAAAAGTGGGTCATTTCCTACACCAAAGACCTGCGCCTGCCCATGATGTTCTACACCGCCGCCGTCAACGGCGTGTTCGCCTTTCTGATCGCGGGCGGGCTGCTGTTCACGACACACGGCGTGACCCCGGAATTTCTGCTGAACCTGCTGTTCTATATCATCATCACGCCGGTGATTTCCCTGACCTTGACCCGCATAATGTACATGAGCGAGAACAAGATGGTGGTGGCGGATGCGCTGGCACGCATCGACTCGGTGCTGGAGGCGGTGCCCATGCAGGTGCAGGCTGTTCCGCAACACCCGCAGGATGCTTCTGTCGCGCTGCAGAACGTGCATTTCAGCTATGACGGAAAAAACGAGGTTATTAAGGGCGTTTCGCTGGAGATTCAGCCGGGACAGACTGTGGCTTTTGTAGGTCCTTCCGGCGGCGGAAAATCTACGCTGGCAAACCTTGTCTGCCGGTTCTTTGATGTGCAGAGCGGCATCGTCCGGGTGGGCGGAGCGGATGTGCGGGCAATCCCCAAGGAAGAGCTGATGGATACCATCTCCTTTGTGTTCCAGAACAGCCGCCTGCTCAAGGGCAGCATTCTGGATAATGTCCGTCTGGGTAGACCGCAGGCCACCGAAGCCGAGGTGCTGGCAGCGTTGAAAGCGGCGCAGTGCATGGATATTATAGAAAAGTTCCCGGCGGGCATCCATACCGTTATCGGCACCAAGGGCGTGTATCTTTCCGGCGGCGAGCAGCAGCGCATTGCGATTGCACGCGCCATGCTGAAAAATGCGCCCATCCTGATTCTGGACGAGGCCACCGCCTTTGCCGACCCGGACAATGAAGCTAAGGTGCAGGCAGCCTTTGCCCGGCTCGCCAAGGGCAAAACCGTGCTGATGATTGCACACCGCCTGTCCACCGTAGCTAACGCCGATTGCATCTATGTGGTGCAGGATGGGCGTATTACGGAGACTGGCACAAAGGACGAGCTGTACGCGCAGAACGGCCTGTTTGCCCGGATGTGGCAGGAGTATCAGGCCTCGGTGCAGTGGAAGGTCGCAAAGGAGGGGTAAGGAATGATCGAAAAAATTCAACACGCAACGGCCAGCTCTCCGGAGGGCGCAAAGGGACTTGTAAAGGGCGTTCTGGCCTGTGCGTTCCAGAACATGGCGTTCATGCTGCCCACCGGGCTGCTGTATCTCTTGGTAAAAGACCTGCTTGCAGGCTCCACGAGCGGGAGAACCGCCTTTTATCTGCTGGGGTGTGCGGCCTGCTTTGCACTGATTTTACTGACCACATGGTTCCAATACAACGGCACCTATTTTACGACCTATAAAGAGAGCGGCACTCGTCGCCTGACCCTTGCGGAGCGGCTGCGCAAGCTGCCTCTGTCCTTTTTCGGCAAGCGCGACCTTGCCGACCTGACCAGCACCATCATGGCAGACTGCGAGGTGTTGGAAAAGGATTGCTCCCACTTCATCCCCGGTCTGTTCGGTTCCCTCATCTCTACCGTGCTCATTGCTCTGAGCCTGTTCGCCTTTGACGGACGGATGGCTCTGGCGGCATTGTGGGTCATTCCGGTATCCGCTGCTATCGTGGTGGGCAGCTACCGGGTGCAGGACAAGGTGCAGGCCAGGACCATGGCGGCGAAAATGGCCTGTGCGGACGGCATTCAGGAGTACATCGAAACCCTCCGCGACCTGAAAGCAAGCAATGCGGAGCAGCGTTATCTGTCCGGCCTTTCCGACAAAATTCGGGCTGTGGAAAAGCAGTCCATTGCGGCAGAGCTGGAAACGGCACTGTTCGTGTCCTCTGCGAGCATGGTGCTCAAGCTGGGCATTGCATCGGTGGCACTCACCGGCGCGGTGCTGCTGGTGCAGGGCAGCATTGATGTACTGACCCTGTTTCTGTTCCTGATGGCGGCTTCCCGGATGTACGACCCTATGCAGGGCGCGTTACAGAATCTGGCGGCGGTCATTGCCATGCGCACCAATGTGGGGCGGATGAACGAGATTCTGGACGCTCCCCTGCAGACCGGCAGCGAGCAGCTGACCAATCAGGGCTGCGATATCGTGTTCGACCATGTGGGCTTTGCCTACAACTCCGGCGAGACGGTGCTGCGGGATGTTTCCTTTACCGCAAAGCAGGGCGAGGTCACGGCACTGGTGGGTCCCTCCGGCGGCGGCAAGACCACCGTTTCCCGGCTGGCGGCACGGTTCTGGGACTACCAGAAGGGCAGCATCACCGTGGGCGGCATGGAGGTTTCCCGAATCGACCCGGAAAAGCTCATGAGCCTGTATTCCATCGTGTTTCAGGATGTGACTCTGTTTGACAATACGATACTGGAAAATATCCGTCTGGGGCGCAAAGGTGCCACCGACGAGGAGGTCCTTGCGGCGGCAAAGCTGGCAAACTGCGAGGAATTTGCCGAAAAGCTGCCGGACAAGTGGAACACCAACATCGGGGAGAACGGCTGCGCCCTTTCCGGCGGCGAGCGTCAGCGCATTTCCATTGCCCGCGCCTTCCTGAAGGATGCGCCCATCATTCTGCTGGACGAAGCCACCGCCAGTCTGGATGTGGAGAACGAAACTGCCATTCAGGAGGCACTTTCCCGGCTCATAAAACACAAAACTGTCCTTATCATCGCCCACCGGATGCGCACCGTAGCTGGGGCGGACAAAATCGTGGTGCTGTCCGACGGCGTGGTGGCCGAACAGGGCGCACCCGATGCACTTTATGCCCGGAACGGCCAGTACACCCACATGGTGGATCTGCAGACCGAAAGCCAGCGCTGGGCCATCTGACCCAATTCAAAAACAGCCCCGCGGCACAACAAAAAAGGGCGTCTATTCAAAAGAATAGGTGTCCTTTTTAGCACCCGGATCCGTCAGCTAACAGTCATGTTTAAATTACTTCCTTATCACTGTTACCCTGCGCAAAGCTTTGTCCTATGGGAAACTGGTAAATGGCGTTGATGTCTGTAAATTCGGCAAACAATGGGTTGTGTCTACTACCGCTATGAAAAGGGCTTACGGTGAGGCAAAAGGTAGCGCCGTATCTCGCACTCATTGACCATTTTTTGACCACCAACTGACCACCGGCAGTGATTTTTGCTGCCGGTGGTCGTTTTTTATCGTTGACACATTGTTTTATATTGCTTGTGCTAGGTGTTCCATAGTGGTGCAGAACCAACAAAAAATCGCAGTGTATCATCGAATTGCGTGCCGCGTCGTAGTTCTCCGACTGAATGCCTATTTTCGACTGCGCTACTTTATATTTTGCACCACTAAAATTGCCGTATTATCGTTTGTATTTTTTGGCGCGCCGTTCGATTTTTTCATCTCTATTGAGGGTCGTTTTTTGCGTATGTTGAACTACGACGCTTGAGCGATGCTCAACTCAGCTAAACTTCTTCTAAATATATCTTGCGCAAGCCTTGCTTTTTGTATAAGATAAAAATATACAAATATTATCTGCACACCTAGGATACGTTTGGAGGGCTGTACATGAATGACGCCAGAGAAATCTACATCTTAAAAAAAACGCATTGCCTATCTGGAAAGTCTCCTCTCAGCCCACAATATTTCCTTTGATGCTCCGGATGCTCCCAGTAGTCAAAGTATAATTGCTCCGATTTCTGTGGTCATCAGCCCAACCCATGCCCGTTTCTTCTATTCCTTATTCCACGGGCGCAGTGACGTCTACGCCAAACGTGCGGTGATGAAAAACGGAAAAGCCGGGTATTTTCCTGTCTGTGAAAATCTGTGGCGATACGGTGTCTGCCCAAAAGCAGACCGTCAAAAGGTCAAGTGTGCGTCCTGCCCCAATCGCAGCTGGGCGCCGCTGAATCAGCGCGCATTGATGGCGCATCTGACCGGAGAAAAATCCGATGGCAGCGACGTGATCGGCATCTATCCTCTGCTGCCGGATGACACCTGCCGGTTCCTCGTTTTGATTTGATGACCATAAAGCATCCCCCGGCACGGTGTGGCAGGAGGATGTGGATGCTTTGCGCCAAATTTGCAGCCAGAACCAGTGTGCCTTGCTACGTGGAACGTTCCCGTTCCGGCAGCGGCGCACATGTCTGGCTGATTTTTGATGCACCGATTCCCGCCGAGCTGGCGCGCAGATTCGGATCAGCGCTGCTTACTAAGGGCGCGGAATCCGTCAATTTAAAAGACTTCAAAACCTATGACCGTATGCTGCCTGCACAGGAGCATTTGCCCGAGGGTGGTCTTGGCAACCTGATTGCGCTGCCACTGCAGGGGCAGGCGCTTCGGCAGGGCAATAGTGCATTTGTGGATGAAAGCCGGAACGCCTATCCCGATCAGTGGGAATATCTGAAATCCGTACAGCGGATCAGCAAGGAATTTATAGAGAGAAAAACAGCACTATGGAGTGCGGATGGTGAATTAGGTACACTTTCTAAAATAGAAGATACTGAAAAGCCGTGGAAAAAATCATCTCAGGCTTTCCATTCGGAGGATGCCGGACAGCCGCTTTCTATAACACTTGCCAACGGCATTTACATTGACACCGCAGGCTTGAAGCCTCGTCTGCAAAATGCGTTACGGCGGCTGGCGGCATACAGCAATCCAGAGTTTTACAAAAAGAAAGCGCTGGGATTTTCCACCCGAAATATTCCGCGCATCGTTTTCTGCGGAGAGGATGTCGGGAATTATATCCATCTGCCGCGCGGCTGTGCGGAAAAGTTGACCGCGCAGCTGGACTCTGTTGGAATTCCCTACACAGTAAGTGACGAACGCCAAACAGGTCGTGAAATCAAGGCGGATTTCAAAGGCACCCTGTACCCGCAGCAGGCAGACGCCGCCGCGAAAATATTGGAACATGATACCGGCGTGCTCTGCGCCGCAACTGCCTTTGGTAAGACCGCTGTTGGTGCGTATCTGATAGCACAGCGCAAGGTCAACACGTTGGTTTTGGTTCACAACTCCGAGATTATGAAAAACTGGGTGGAAGATTTTGAAAAGTTCCTGCAAATCGACGAAGATCTGCCAGAGTACATCACCCCAAAAGGGCGGCGCAAAAAGCGTAAAAGCGTCATCGGCACGCTGTCCGGCGGACGCAATACGCTGGGCGGGATATTGGATGTTGCCATGATCACGTCTCTTGGGCAGGGCGACGACGTGAACTCGCTTATCAAGAATTACGGCATGGTCATCATGGACGAGTGCCACCACGCCGGGGCTGCTATTGCTGAAGATGTGCTGAACGCCGTCAGCGCAAAATACGTCTACGGTTTGACCGCTACCCCCAAGCGTGACGACGGGCAGGAGCAAAAAATCTTTATGCAGCTCGGTCCCATCCGCTACCGCTACACCGCCAAAGACCGCGCGGCGGCGCAGAATGTGCAGCATTTTGTCTACCCGCGTTTTACGCGCTTGTTCGCGCCAAACGCAAACAAACTCAGCTACAATCAAGCCCGCCGTGTCGTGGTGGATAGCACGGTACGCAATGAGCTGATTCTGACCGATGTGGTTTCCTGCTTGCAAGCCGGGCGTACCCCCTTGGTGCTGACCAAAGAGAAAGAGCACGCGGCGTTTTTGTACGCGCAACTGAAACCTAAAGCCGACCATACTTTTCTTTTGCAGGGCGGCAGCAGCGCCAGACAAAAAGAAGATCTGCGCGCCGAAATGCGGGCAGTTCCTCCAAACGAAAGTGTTGTGCTGGTGGCCATCGGGCAGTACATTGGCGAGGGATTCAACTTTCCGCGGCTGGACACGATGATGTTGACGATGCCCATTTCGTGGCAAGGCAACGTGGAGCAATATGCGGGTCGTTTACACCGCGATTACGAGGGTAAGCGAGACGTTATCATCTATGACTATGTAGATGCGCACATTCGTGTGCTGGAGTCCATGTATTACAAGCGATTGCGCACCTATAGGCGTATAGGATATGAAATTCTTGCTGCTCCTAACGAGGAAAAGCAGACTGTCAACACAATTTTTGACAGCGAAAGCTATCTGCCTGTTTATGAAAAAGACTTGATGCAGGCACGCAAGAGCATCTATATTGCAAGTCCCGGATTGAACAAAAACAAAGTCCGGCGATTGATTGCGCTGGTAGAGGAGCAGCAGACTGCCGGGGTGATTGCGACTGTCATAACGCAACCTGCCGAGAGTTACCCCCAGACTCGCGTAGAGCCAACCAAAGCGCTGCAAACTGCGCTGACGGCGGCGGGGATTTACGTTGTGCCACAACCCGACCTGCACACCCATTTTGCAGTTATTGATCAGGAGATTGTGTGGTACGGCAGTACCAACCTACTATCACGCGATAAAGAAGATGACGGTCTGATGCGTATTTGCAGCAGGGATGTGGCGCTCGAGTTGTTGGAGGAAATAGGTCGATAGTTTGGCAAACAGGATTTACACCGTTGCCTTTTTCACGGTATCGTGATACGATGACAGTAAGAAGATGATCGATATGCCCGTATTATCAAGATTCTATGGAATTATCATTCGTATGTATTTTCTGTAAAGTGAACACAATCCACCACATATTCATGCGATTTACAATGATGACGTTGCAGCTATAGACTATATGACCGGTGAAGTTTTGGAAGTCTATCTTCCACCGAAAGCACTAGCTATGGTCCGAGAATGGATTGCGTTGCATAAGGATACTTTGCAGGAAATCTGGGAAACGCAAGAGTTTAAGAAAATTCCGCCACTGGAGTAAGGAGGTTTCTTCTATGTTCCATAAGGTTAAAAGTGTATCACCTCTCCCTAATTATTTGAGACTTCCAAGGCTTGCGGATCTTCTCGGACTTCTCAGACTTCTTAGAATCTATTATCGCACTTAATGGAGTCATTTTACAGACGGGTGATTATGGCGCGCTTACGATACATCGGCAAAATAACAGCACAGCCCCGCCAGAAACTCATAGAGCTTGGCGGGGGCTGTACCATTTTAATCAGCCAATATTTAAATCAGGCCCATCAGGCTGGGCAGGCCCAGAGACAGAGCCGGGATGTAGGTGACGGCCAGCAGGGCGGCAATCAGTGCCACAAAGTAGGGGATCAGCTTGGACGTGACCTGCTCAATGGAGACATGACCGATGCCGCAGCCGACGAACAGAACCGAGCCGACCGGCGGGGTGATGTTGCCCAGGCACATATTGAAGATCAGCATAACGCCGAACTGGATCTCCGTCATGCCAAAGCTGGTGGCGATGGGCAGGAAGATCGGGGTGAAAATCAGGATGGCCGGGGTGATGTCCATGAACATGCCGATGACCAGCAGGATGATGTTCACGAGCAGGAAGATGATGTACTTGTTTTCAGTCAGGCTCATCAGGCCGTTGGAGATGGCTGCCGGGATGCCGGAGTAGGCCATAACGAAGGACATGGCGGAGGAGGCAGAAATCAGGAACAGGATGATGCCGGACGTTTTGGCGGAGTTGAGCAGGATGCCAAGGAAGCCTTTGAAGTCGATGCTTTTATAGATGATGGAAAGAATCAGGCAGTAGAGAACCGCGACACCTGCGCCCTCAGTGGCGGTGAAAATACCGGAGACGATGCCGCCGATGACAATGACGATCAGCAGCAGAGACGGCACGGCGTCCCAGACGGTCTTGGCAATGCTCTGGCTGTGGTCAATGCCGGTGGCTTTCATGCCAGCCTTTTTTGCGCCGATGAACGCAACGACCATGCAGCACAGGCCCATCAGGATGCCGGGAATGTAACCGGCCATGAACAGCGTGGAGATGGAGACACCGCCCGCGACGGTGGAGTAGACAATGAAGGCAGACGTCGGGGGAATCAGCAGGCCGGTGGGGGCGGAGGCAATGTTGGCGGCGGCGGAGTAGGCGGGGTCGTAGCCGTTTTCTTCCTCAATGGGGCTGATGCAGCCGCCCATGGCGGATGCGGCAGCAACGGAGGAGCCGGACAGCGCGCCGAACAGCATGTTGCCCAGGATGTTGGCCTGCGCCATGGAGCCGGGGATCTTGCCGACGAACAGCTGGGCAAAGTTGACCAGGCGCTTGGCAATACCGCCGTTGTTCATGATGTTGCCGGCCAGAATGAACAGAGGCACAGCAAGCAGAGAGAAGCTCTCCACGCCGGAGTTCATCTTCTGCATCGTGATAAAGGTGATCTGGTCCCAGGACAGGGTGGACATGGCGGTCACGATAGACGACGCCACAATGCTGATGGAGATAGGCACGCCGAGGAACAGCAGCACGCCGAACACGGCGAACAGGATAACGGTGGTCATGGTGATACTCATTTGTCTGCACCCTCCTTGGATTCAACTTTTTCGCCGGTGATGTCCTCATAGATGTTGATGATCTGCGCCAGGACGATGAACACGCCGGAAATCGGGGCGATGGAGTAAACCAGGCTGCGGGGAATACCCAGCAGGGCCGAGAACTCGCGGCTGGCAGAGACAGCCAGCTTAAAGCCGCCGATAGTGAATACGAAGATGGCCAATCAGCAGAATCAGACCATCGATGACCACCAGCAGGGCGGCTGTGCGCCTTGCCGGTGAATTTGTCGCGGATGAGGGTCAGGGACATGTGCTCCCGGGTGGAGAAAGCGTAGGCCGCGCCGATGAAGCCGGTCCAGATCAGGCTGTAGCGGACAAGCTCCTCGGTGAAAGCGACGGGGCTGTTGAGGATATAGCGGGAGAAAACCTGAATCAGAACCAGCACCGTCATAAAGGTAAGCAGTACGGCGCAGGCAATGCTCAAAATTTTGTCCATCCAGAATTTGATGGCAGCAAAGGTGTTTTTCATGGCTTACTCCTCCCCTCTTGCGGCGTCGATGGTATCCAGCAGCGTCTTGACGCCGGGATACTGCTCCTCGTAGGCTTCGATCATGGGCTGGGTTGCCTCGCGGAAGGCTTCCTTGTCGACGTCATAGACGAACTCAACGCCCATCGTCTCCTGTGCTTCCTTGACGGCCTCCTCCACAGCGGTGTCCCACATGACCTTGTGGGCATCGGTGGAATCGTGGGCGGCCTCCAGAATGATTTCCTGATCCTCTGGGCTGATGGTCTCCCAGACCTTCTCACTCATGATGAGGACGTCGGGGATCATGGCGTGCTGGTCCACCGAGTAGACCTTGCAGACCTCGCCGTGCTTGCCGGTGGTCAGGGCGGTCTCGTTGTTCTCGGTGCCGTCAATGATGCCGGTCTGCAGCGAGGTGTAAACGTCGCCGTAGGACATGGCAACAGGGATACCGCCGAGGTAGGTCATCATATCGGTCTGGCTCTTCATATCCTGCACGCGAATCTTCAGGCCCTTCAGGTCGGCGGGCGTGCGGATGGCGCGATCCTTCGTGTAGAAGGAGCGTGCGCCGGAGGTGTAATAGGTCAGCGTGACAAAGCCGTCGTCACCGGTGGAGAGGAAGAAGTCCTGCATCTCCTGCGAGTCCATGACATGGTAGAAGTCATCGGTATCGTTGAAGATATAGGGCAGGCCGAAGGTGTTGAAGGCATCGTTGTAGGTAGCCAGACCGGGTGCAGAAACCTTGGTCATGGCGATAACGCCGGCCTGCAGCTGCTCAAGGTTCTCGTTTTCGCTGCCGAGCTGGCCGTTGGGGAAGATCTTGACCTGGATGCGGCCATCGGTCTTTTCAGCGACCTCGTCCGCGAACTGAGTCATGGCGATGTGGACAGTGTGGGTCTCGGACAGGCCGTGGGCCAGCGTCAGCACCAGAGGGTTCTCGGCGCTGTAGCCGGTGGAGTCGGCGGTGGTGCCGGACACGCCGCAGCCGGTCATAACACCCAGACTGAGCGCAGCCGCAGCAGCCAATGCTGCGAATTTTTTGAACATGGTATTTCTCCTTCTTGTATGTATGCCGTTTTCCCCTTGGCCCCCTCTGAGAGGGGGCTGCCGCCGCAGCGGCTGGGGGAGAGAACCGTGCCATTACCCGAAATATTTCGGGCTGCGGCAAGGTTCAACCCCTCCGCCCCTCCGGGGCACCTCCCCTGCTAGGGGAGGCAAGAAGCTGGGTTACATCCCGATCAAATCAAACTGTTCGAACGAGACAAGTACCTCGTGATCCTTCTTGGGTTGGGGTACTTGATCTGAACGCTCTTGAGGCGCTGGCTGTAGTACCAGCCGCTCTCGGCCTCCTCAAACTTGCGGCGGTGCAGGAAGTGCGGCAGCTCTTTGCCGTCCACCTGCACATAGAACGGGGACTTCTCGCGGTGGATCATATCGAGGTACATGCTCTCGACGGCGGTCTCGTAGCTGCCCTCATTCGTGAAGGTCACGACGGTCTTGACGCCTGCCTTGACGGCGATCTTCGTCTTGAGATACGCGCCCTTGCGGTAATCGTTCGTGTGGCCGTCATCCTCGTACAGCGTGAACTCGGAATCCACATCGGGGGCCATCAGGATGTCCAGCGCGGTGGTCTTTTCGGTCATCAGGTTGTGCAGCTTGTTGCCGCTCATCGGGAGAATGGCACCGCTGCGCACAAACAGCGGGATGCTGGCAATATCAACCGGCACCTCAATCGTCTGGCCGGGGGCGTATTCCTCGCGGGTGTAGAAGTCGTAGAACCGCTCGTTTTCGTTCTCTGTCACGGGCAGGTAGACCGGGCGGACGGTCTGGCCCTTTTCAACGACGTTCGCAACCAGCAGAGAATCACCGAACATGAAGTCCACACCTTCATCGTAGGTGGCCGGGTCGTTCTGGAAAACGCTGAACGTCGGCTGCCAGATGGGCAGGCCGTTCTCATGCGCGCGCTCCATCAGGGAATACAGCGTCGGGCTGAGCTTATAGCGGAAGTCAATAGCGTCCTTGATATACTGCTTTTTGTCGCTGTACATCCACGGCTCGGTGACGGTGTTGTCGGTGTTCGTGGAATGGATGGAGAAGCGCGGCTGGAAGATGCCGTTCTGCACCCAGCGCACGAACAGCTCACCCTCCGGCGCGGGGCCGAAGAAGCCGCCGATGTCACAGCCGTGGTTGGACACGCCGCAGAGCGCCATGCCCAGAATCGTGGCGATGTTGTATTTCAGGGTATCCCAGTGGGTCAGGTTGTCACCGGCCCAGACCTGCGCATAGCGCTGGATGCCCGCATGACCGGAACGGCAGACCGAGAACGGGCGGCAGTCGGGGTCATACTCCTCGATGGCCTCGTTGGACAGCTGGCACATCAGGTTGCTCATGACCGGCTTCATCGTGCCAATCGTGCTTCCCTTGCCCTCAAAGTAAACCTTTGCGTCCTTGTCAACGAGGGAGTCATACTCGCAGTTGTCGTTCCAGATGGAACGGCAGCCGTATTTCAGCAGCGCGTCCTTGATGTACTGCTTCCAGTGCAGACGGGTGGATTCCTTCGTGTAGTCCACAAACAGGCCGGGGCCGCCCCACCAGGTACCGACAGCCAGACCGTCAAGACCTGCATTGTCGTCGGAGGCGGGCAGGAACATGCCCTTCTCCTTCATCTCGTTCAGCAGCGGATGGACGAGCAGCATACCGGGCTTGATGTTGGGCGAGACGACGATGCCGCGCTTTTCCATCTGGGCGAACCAGTCTGCCGGGTCCTTGAAGCGCTTGTGGTTCCATGTGAAGGTGCAGCGCTTGATGCCCTCGGCGGTCTCAACGGCGCAGTAGCCGCTGGACAGCTGGAAGCCGTCGGCAGGGATGCCTTCCTCGCGGGTCGTGTCGATGAAGTCCAGCACGGCATCGTCGCTGTTCTCGGGCAGCTCGGGGTAGTACATCGAGCTGCCGAGGTAGCCCAGCGCGGCCTTCGGCAGCATGACGCTCTTGCCGGTCAGGTCGGTATAGCGCTCGATGATCTCGCGGATGGACGGGCCTGCGATCAAAAACAGGTCAATGTCTCCCGCATCGGTGCGGTAGGACGAGTAGCGGTGCCAGTAGTTGCGCTTCTCGCGGCCCATGTTGAAATCGCACTCGGCGGTATTGTGATAGAAGTAGCCGACAGCCTGCTTGGTGCCGCGGTTCAGGCGGATATAGAACGGAATGTGCTTGTAGAGGGAATCCGTCTCCTTGGCGTTGTAGCCCATGGCGTCGCCGGGAGCCATATTCATGTATTTCTCGGCCTTGTTGATCTCGCCGGATTTCTCGCCGAAGCCGTAGAAGCAGTCGTCGGCCTCGATCTGGCTGGCGTGGATGCGGCGGTGGTTGCTGTCCTCGCGGTAGGCCAGGTCGGGAATATCAGCGTGCAGCAGGCTGCCGTTCTTATCATAGACCATGATGCGGAACGGTGCCTTCTCGATGACGACCTTGAGACGCGCCCCCTGGATAACGGCCTGTCTGTCGCCGTCGGTCAGGGCTGCGGCGGCGGACTGGACGCGCTTGCGGCAGTCCTTCATCAGCTCGTCGGTGCGGGACTCCCATGCGGTCATGGTCAGGCTGTAGGAGGCTTCATCCCAGTCGCCGTCAAAGCCCGCGCGGATGCGCAGTATATCGTCGGTCAAGAACCAGATGCGCAGCTCTACAGCGTTGGTGGCTACGGAATAATAGCTTCCGCAGTCCTTGACAGCGCCGCCGGTGTAGCACACTTTCATAGATTTTCTCCTTTTTTTGCATATATTGCATATAATTGAATGGTGGAACTTGTTATTTGGCAGGCAATGTGCATATTGTACAAAATTGCATAATATATTTTGTTCAATCCGCGCATTGTGCCCTTCTTCGCCTTTATGATAACAAATTCTTCACAAAATTTCTTCCGTATTTGTAATGCAAATGTCGCAAAATGTGATATAATCGTGGTAAAGACAAAATTTGACAGGAGGAGTCGCTCATGATCCTGCAAAAAATGCCGCATTACGTGGATTCCATTCTGACGCAGGAGGATGCCAGTGCCGCCCTGCAGGACGGTCAGGTTGTCGTGGGCCTGTATACAAACCGGGAGAATGTCCAGTCGGTGGTCCACTCCCACCCGTATTATGAGATGATACTGCCGGTGGCGGGCAGCAGCGTGCGCTACTCCGTCGACGGCAGTGTCTACGATTTGCACCTGGGGGAACTGATACTGTTCCCGGGCGAGATGTACCACTCCGGCAAGTTCAACATCACGGACACGACCTCGGAGCGGCTCGTCGTGCAGATAGCTCCCGGCATTTGGGAGCGTGCCTGGGCGCAAAGCGGCCTGCCGCGGCATGTCTGGTCGGGGGATCCTGTCATTCTGGACACTGACGCCGTCACGCAGTGGGACTTCCGCGGTCTGCTGGAGCGGATGGCCCAGACCGTGTATCTTGATGAAAAAATACGCGATACCGTGCAATGCTGCGAGGTCACGGAGCTGATTTTGCTTATCAGCCAAGTTGTGACGCGGCGGCACAATGCCCCGCCGCCCTCGGCCACCAGTCTGCTCGTCGCCAAGGCGGTTGCTTACCTTCAGGCCAACTACACCGACCCGCATCTGACCGTGGCCCAGCTGGCAAAGTACACCTACACCAGCCGGGAGCACCTGTCCCGCGTGTTCAAAGAGTACACGCTGGAAAGTATACACGGGTATCTGACCAACCTGCGTATGCAGCACTGCCGCAACGAGCTCGCCGACGGCACCGGCGTGCTGGACGCCTGCACCGCCAGCGGCTTTGCAAATTACAGCAGCTTTTTAAAGAGTTTCCGCGCACTGTACGGCATCACCCCCGCCGAGTACCGCGCCCAACTAAGGCAGAGCCGCAGAACGCCATAAAGAAAACCGCACATTGCGGTGTGCCGTTCCTCGTGCTGTTCGGTATCGGCTGCGGTGTCTGTTGCCTTGTAAACCAAAATCGCCGCGATATAAACAAAAATCCGCCGGGGCGCTCCAAACGGAACGCAGCCCGGCGGTAGCTTGCCTTAGGGGTGCATTCTTATATACGATGACTTTCTGTCCGCATCAAAGGTATTTCCGCAGGGTCGGCACAAGAACGCTCATATTGATCGGCTTTGCGATATGGTCGTTCATCCCGGCGTCCAGCGCCACCTGTTTATCTTCGGAAAATGCATTTGCCGTCATGGCGACGATGGGGATATTTGCTTTTTGAGGATCGTCCATTCTCCGAATCTTTTTTGTTGCATCGTAGCCGTTCATCACGGGCATCTGGACGTCCATAAGGATCAGCTGATACGTTCCGTTCGCAGCTTTTTCCAGCATGTCCACGCATTCCACACCGTCTTTCGCGCGGTCTACCGTACAGCCTTCTTCCTGCAGCAGCTCGGTGGCGATCTCCGCATTGAGGTCGTTGTCCTCGGTCAGCAGGATCCTTGTACCGCACAGGCACTTTTGATCCGAAGGGTTGATCTCTCGTTTCGCCTGTATTTCATCCTCGGACGCAATGCGGCAGGGAATGGTCACGGTAAACGTGGAGCCAACACCGATTTTGCTCTCCACCTCCACGGTGCCGCCCATCAGCTCGACCAGCTTTTTCACGATGCCCATCCCGATGCCGCTGCCTTCCACCTTGCTGACGGTGGATGTGCGTTCCCGTTCAAACGGTTCAAAGATATGCTTCTGGAACTCCTGCGACATACCGATGCCGTTGTCGGCAACCGTGACCACCGTATCGCACCAGCCCTCTTTTTCGCCGGGCTTCTGCGTAACATCGCAGCGGATCGTGCCGCCGGCTCCCGTGTATTTGACAGCGTTGCCGACGAGGTTTGTACAGACCTCGGTCAGGTGCGGAATATCCGCATAGATATACGGATACTGCAGCTGTGTTGTCACCGTAAGCGTCTGCCCCTTGCTGTCTGCCTGATTCCGGAACATCGCAATGCAATTACGGAAATCCTTCTCGACATCCGAAACAGAATACTCCATCTCCGTCTTATCGTTCTCGATCCGGGCAAGATCCAGAACATTGTTCAGCAGCATCAGCAGGTTTTGTCCGCACACCTGGATGTTCTCCATATATTTTTTCAGCTTTGCAGGGTCGTCCGAATGCCGGGAGGCAAGATCTGCGTAGCCGATAATGGCGTTCATGGGCGTGCGGATGTCATGCGACATATTGAACAGGAAGGTGGATTTGGCCCGGTTCGCGCTCTCGGCGTTTTCCGCAGCGATCTGCAATTTTGCATTCAGCTCCTGCGTATCGTTCGCGGCTTTTCTTGCGGCAGCTTCGGCTTTGCGTGCCTTCCGGAGCAGCTTCAGGATCGTGAGCAGAATGACTGCGACCGCAATGCTGCTGACCAGCAGCACCATAAAGAAGTTATCCCTTAAAAACTCGCTCAGGGTAACCTTCCGCAAGGCGCTCTTATACATCGCCAGAGAGCCGGTAAGCATATTGGCCGGCATGGCCTTGATCGTTTTGTTCAGGATAGACAGCAGGCTGCGGTTTCCGCTATTGACCGCAAAGCAGGATTTGGCAGGGTTTGGCAGCGGAACGCTGTAAAAACCATAGTTCTTGCTGTATTTCGCCTCGCTGCTGACCCCTGTGACAAAACAGTCTGCCTGTCCGTCCTTGACCAGCCTTGCCGCATCCTCCTGTGCAGCGCAGTCCACGATCTCCCACTGCGGATAATAAACCGCAATGTACCTTGTCAGGGAGAGCTTGTTTTGCGGAACGGCAACGCGGTTCGCTTTGTTTTCGTTAAAATACTGTTTGTTCGTGACCGCCATCATATTGGAGGTCCACGTTGTGTTGGTGCAGGCAACGCGATATTCTTCAGCCAGATTAGGACTCTGGTCGAAATGGAAGACCATGTCGATCTCGCCTGATTTCAGCGCATTGAGTTCCGCCTGTTTGTCGTCATAACCGACCAACCGGAATTCCAGCTCCTGATTCCCCAGACAATCTCTGGCAAACTGAATATAGTCCGTGATTGTCCCGGAAATCTCCCCTGTGGCAGGGTCATAGGTGCTGACGCCGCTGTCACTCGTCAGAAAGCCCATCCGGATCGCACCGTGCTCTTTGAGCCACGCCTTTTCCTCACCCGTAAGGACAGGGATATAATCCAGCGAGAAATACTTTTTATAGAGATCCGCCGTATAAAAAGGATCAGCGTCCTCCAACGCGCGCATCGCATTGTCCAGTTCTTCCTTGAGATCAGGACGGTCTTTGTTGATCGCATAGTAGATGCCGGAGCTTCCCACGCGGGTTATGGTCGAGATGCCAAGCTCTGTCCAGAAGGACTCTTCCAGTGAAACAAAGCAGTCGATCTCGTGGTTTGCCAGCTTTTGCTTCATGTCCTCATTGTTGACGCTGTTGACGTGCTGCGTTTTCAGGCCGTATTTTTCTTCCCATTCGGTCAGCATCACCTCCGACTCAGTTCCCATCAGAACGCCGATCTTTTTGCCGTTCAGCGTTTTGTAATCGGAAGCGGAGATATCGGCGCGCGAGAGATCGGCATAGAGGTAATATTTTTCCTCCCCCATCGGTTCGTCCGAAAACAGCATCTCCTCAGCGCGATCCTCCGTATAGGAAATATCGCCCATGATGTCGATTTCGCCGTTTTTGAGTTTTTCAAAGCAGTTTGACCAGTCGCAGGTCACATATTCGAACTGCCAGCCTGTATAGCCGGATAAGGTCTGCAGTAATTCGTAGCCGTAGCCCTTTCTTATGCCCTTCTCGTTGACATGGTTGAAGGTATCCCCAAACGAGCCAACGCGGACGACCTTTGCCGGGGCGGTTTCTGCGGCGGCCTTCACAGGAAACAGAGCCGGCAGCAACAGCAGCAGGCACAGCATCGCACAGATGCTTCTCCATGTCGGGGTCTGCATGGCTTTGCGCGTTCCGGAATTTTTCATTCTTTCCCATCTTTCTCCGCCCCAGGCGGCTGCATTTTGATTCCATTTCCGTACCGCCGATTTCAGGAAGGCCATGGCAGCCTCCATCGCATCGGGTTGTCAGCAGCCTTCTTGAACAGTATATACCAACGCATACAGTATATATTATAGCATTGTCGCGAAATCGTTTCAAGATTTTTTCGCTGGGCAGCGTAAGTAAATATAAGGCAATACCGCATAATTCGCGGGAATTATGCGGTATTGCCTTAGGTCGTCATCGCAGACGATTTTAGAATCGGTATAATTATTCAGGCAGTTGAATCTCCGGCATCAGCTCATCGGAGACGACTTGCAGCATTTCCTCCAATTTAGCCAGGTCATCGGGACCGAAGCGCTGTTTAGCGCGCTCCATGACAAGGTGCAAGTAGGAATAACTGATGTTATAGTAATCAATGTACTTTTGGGTCGGGCGCAGGCGGTATTCCCGCTTGTCGATGGTGGATCGGATGCGCTCTACATAGCCTTTTTTGACCAGCGAGTTGATCTTATACGCGGCGTTGGGGGTAGACAGATTCATCATGTGGCTGAACTGCGCAATCGTAGGTTCGCCCAATGCCATGATGACTTCCATGCAGAAAGATTCTACCGTCGTCAGCGTGGCTTCGCGATCCTCGAATCGACTGAAGATCTGCTTATAGAAGTGCAGTTTGAATTTGGTATATACCCGTCCGAATGTCTGGTCCAGCATAGCGAGAATCCCCCCTGTAGGTTAGTGGATTTATTATAGCACATTCCGCCATGTAAAACCAGCCCTCAGGCATCCGTGAGAACAAACGTCAGCTCAGCGTTGGCCGCGCGCATACCGTCCACCCATGCGGTGGCCTTGCCGATGCCTACCGGGCCATGCTGTTCTATCAGCTCACATTCCAATATCAGCACATCGCCGGGTATGACCTGCCGGCGGAAACGGGCGTTTTTTACGCCGCCGAACAGGGCGAGCTTTCCGCGGTTTTCCGGCAGGCTTAACGCGGCTACCGCCCCGGTCTGGGCCAGCGCTTCCAGAATCAGCACACCGGGCATAACGGGGTGTCCCGGAAAGTGCCCCTCAAAAAACGGCTCCGTGCGGGTCACGCATTTGACGCCCCGCGCCCATTGGCCGGGGGTGTAGTCCAGGATCTTATCCACCAAAGCAAACGGGTAACGGTGCGGCAGGATCTCTTCGATCTCTGCCGCGCTCATGGCTCGGGGCGGCTCATTTGGCGTATAGTTCATCCTCATCCCTCCCAGCGTTTGAATACCACGCAGGCGTTATGGCCGCCAAAGCCCAGACTATCGCTCATGGCATACTCCACCTGCGCCGCGCGCCCATGGTTGGGGATATAGTCCAGATCCAGCTCCGGGTCCGGCTCCTGCAAATTGACGGTGGCGGGCAAAAAGGCATCGTGCAGAGCCAGCGCGGTAAATACGCCCTCTACCCCGCCTGCACCGCCCAGCAGATGGCCGGTCATCGACTTGGTAGAAGACACGGCCAGCTTGTACGCATGGCCGCCGAACACCGTTTTGATGGCAGTTGTCTCGCAGCTGTCATTCAGGTGGGTGGACGTCCCGTGGGCGTTGATGTAGCCGACCTGTTCAGGCACTACCCCGCCGTCGGCCAGCGCCAGCCGCATACAGGCCGCACCGCCTGCGCCGCCCGGTGCCGGGGCGGTAAAGTGGTAGGCGTCGCAGTTAGCGCCATAGCCCACGACCTCGGCATAAATTTTGGCACCGCGCGCTTTGGCGGCCTCGAGTTCTTCCAGCAGCAGTACGCCGCTGCCCTCGCCCATCACAAAGCCGCTGCGGCGGGCATCAAAAGGGATTGAGGCCCGGGCCGGGTCGTCCGCCGTGCAAAGGGCTTTCATGCTGGCAAAGCCGCCCACGCCCAGCGGGCTGATGCAGCTTTCGCTGCCGCCGCAGAGCATGCGGTCCTCGTATCCATCGCGGATACGGTGGAACGCATCGCCGATTGCATTGGTGCCGCCTGCACAGGCGGTGGTGGGGCAGCTGCACATGCCCTGCAAGCCAAAACGGATGGCGATCTGCCCCGCCGCCATATTGCCAATGGACATGGGGACAAAATAGGGGCTGACCTTTTCAAAGCCGCGCTGCTGACCGCGGGTGTGTTCTTCCTCGATGGTGGGCAGGCCGCCGATGCCGCTGGAAAGGATCACACCAAACCGCGTATGGTCGATTTCTTCCAGCGCAAGGCCGCTGTCGCGGACGGCTTCGTCGGCAGCGGCCACGGCAAACTGGGTAAAGCGTGCCATTTTGCGGGCTTCGCGCTTGTCGATGCGCGCGGCGGGGTCAAAGTCCTTGACCTCTGCGGCCAGCTTTACTTTAAAATCAGCCGTATCAAAAGCCGTGATCGGTCCTACTGCGCAGCGGCCAGCCTTAATGTTCGCCCAGCTTTCTGCCACCGTATTGCCGGTAGGATTTACCGTGCCAAGGCCGGTAATAACGACCCGGCGTTTCTTTTTTGTATCCATTGCACACCTCACATTCCCATTCCGCCGTCAACGCAAAGGACCTGCCCGGTAATATACCCGGCCTGCTCCCCTGCCAGAAAAGCCACCGCCGCCGCAACATCCTCGGCATGGCCGATTTTGCCTGCCGGGATGGCCGCTTCCGCTGCGGCACGGGCCGGTTCTGACAGCACGGCGGTCATATCTGTTGCAATAAAACCGGGAGCCACAACGTTGGCGGTGATATTGCGGGCAGCATACTCTTTGGCAGCGCTTTTCGTCAGGCCGATCAGCCCCGCCTTGCTGGCTGCATAGTTGGCCTGACCCGCGTTGCCGTGCAGACCGACAACACTGCTGACGCTGATGATGCGCCCATACCGCTGGTGCATCATAAAGCGGCAGGCCGCTTTGGTGCAGAAGAACGCCCCCTTCAGGTTGGTGGCAAGCACATTGTCAAAATCAGCTTCGGTCATCCGCAGAAGCAATTTGTCGGCGGTAATGCCCGCGTTGTTGACCAGCACATCGATTCGCCCAAAAGCGGCAACGGTATCTTCTACCAGCTTCTGACATGCTTCGGGGCTGCGCACGTCCGCCTGCAGCGTGACAGCCTGCACGCCAAGGGCGCGGCAGGCTGCGGCTGTTTCCTCGGCAGCGGCAGCGCTGCCGGCATAGTTGACGGCAATGTTCATGCCGTTTTCGGCCAAAGCCCGGCAAATGGTACGGCCAATGCCTTTGGCCCCGCCCGTAACCAGAGCGGCACGGCGCAAGTTTTCGGTTTGCGGCATGGTCAGGCTCCTTTCATGGTGCGCAGCAGCTGCTGCAGCTGCGCGGCAGTTTCCACCGGATAGCACGAGATGGCACTTCCCACAGTCTTTTTGACAAACCCGGTCAACGCCCTGCCGGGACCGATCTCAATGGCGGCGTCCACGCCCAATTCTGCCAGACGGCGGACGGTCACCTCCCAACGCACGCCGGACTGCACCTGCTTTTCCAGCAGTGCGGCAATGGTGTCGGTTTCCTCCATCTCGTGTCCCAGGCAGTTGAACAGCACAGGGAACTGCATCGGCGCAAAGCGGACAGCCTTACATTTTTCCCGCAGTGCATCCCCTGCCGGGTGCATCAATGAGGTATGGAACGGGCCGCTGACATTCAGCGGCAGGCAGCGCCGTGCCCCGGCAGCAAGCGCCAACTCGGCAGCCTTATCGACAGCGGCCTTGTCGCCGCCAATGACCAGCTGGCCGGGGCAGTTGTAGTTGCAGATCTGCACAACGCCTTCGTCGGCGGCTGCATTGCAGCATGCCTGCAAGGGGGCTTCATCCAGCCCCAAAACGGCTGTCATCCCGCAGGTGCGCCCCGCCGCAGCCGCAGCCATTGCCTTACCGCGGAAAGCGGTTAAAGCGACTGCGGTCTGCACATCGAACACCCCCGCACAGGCCAGGGCGGAATACTCCCCCAGCGACAGCCCTGCCGCATAATCCGGTGTGATGCCTGCCTCCCGCAGTACGGCAGTAAGGCCAGCGGCAAACGCCGTCATACAGGGCTGGGTGTATTGGGTCTCGCTCAATACCCCGGCTGCGTCGGTAAAGCAGACTTCTTTCAAATCAAAATCCACCGCCGCGTCGGCTTCGTCAAAAGCAGCGCGGAAAGCCGGGAAAGTCTCGTAAAGATCCCGGCCCATACCGGCGTGCTGGCTTCCCTGCCCGGCGTATAAAAATGCTAGTTTCATAAGGTGATCTCCTTGTACACCCCGGCGATGCAGTCTTTGGCTTCGCTTACCATCGCGGCAAAAATTTCTTTCACCGGGCGGACTTCGTGCAGCAGCCCTGCGGCCTGTCCGGCCATCAGGCTGCCATTCTCGGTGTCACCGTCAAACACAGCCCTGCGCAGGCTGCCTAAAGTAAAGCGTTCCAGCGCCATTTTATCAGCCCCGGCCTTTTCTTGGCGGACATACTCGCGGCTCATGCGGTTTTTCAGTACACGCACAGGGGTGCCGCCGATGCGCCCGGTCACGATGGTATCGCTGTCGCGGGCTTTTAACAGGGCGGCTTTATAGTTTTCATGGATGGGGCACTCGGTGCTCGCCAGCAGACAGGTACCGACCTGCACACCGCACGCCCCCAATGCCAGCGCAGCAGCCAGCCCTCGTCCATCGGCAATGCCGCCCGCAGCGATGACCGGCACATGGACGGCATCGACGACCTGCGGGACAAGTGCCATCGTGGTCATCTCACCCACATGGCCGCCGCTCTCGGTACCTTCGGCAATAACGGCGTCAATGCCGAGCGGCTCCAGATGTTTGGCCAAAATGGCTGCCGCCACCACGGGGATGACCGTGATACCGGCTGCTTTCCACGCGGCCATGTACTTTCCCGGATTTCCCGCCCCGGTGGTGACGAGCTTTACGCCCTCCTCCACCACGATTTTGGCAAATTCATCCGCCTGCGGGTGCATCAGCATGATGTTCACGCCAAAGGGCTTGTCGGTCAGTGCGCGGCAGCGGGCGGATTCGTTTCCGCAGGGTGTCCGCGTCCATGCCGCCGGAGCCGATCAGCCCCAGCGCCCCGGCGTTGGAACAGGCAGCGGCAAACTCGCCCGTGGCGATATTGGCCATGCCGCCCTGTATAATGGGATATTTTGTACCTAAAATTTCATTGAGCAGCTTCATTTTCTACCCTCATACGTCAGCAGCATCCCGCCCCATGTCAGCCCGCCGCCAAAGCCGATGCAGGCCAGCGTCTGGCCGGGTCGCAGCAGATCACTTTCCGCCATTTCGTGCAGGGCAATCGGGATGCTGGCAGCACTGGTGTTGCCGTGACGGCTTATGTTTTTGTAAAACTTTGACGGTTCTGCGTGTAAACTTTTGACACAATGGTCAATTATGCGGCTGTTGGCCTGGTGACAGACTACCCAGTCCAGATCAGACAATGTCTTTGGCTGCATTCCAGCACGGCTTGCAGACAGCGCGGCATAGCCTCCACGGCAAAGCGGAAAACCGCCCTGCCATCCATCGTGATCGGTGCGGTATCGCAGGCTGCAGGGCCGCCCGCGCGGATTGCTTCACTGCCCCGTGCGCCTAACGTTACGGCGAACGGTGCATTTTCGGCCAGCTCAAAAACAGCCGCACCCGCGCCGTCACCAAACAATACACAGGTCGTGCGGTCAGTCGGGTCAACCATGCGGGAGAGTGCCTCGCAGCCAATGACCAGCGCATACCGCCCGCCCAGCGTGCTCAGGAGCCCGTGGGCCGTGGCGGCGGCATAAATAAAGCCAGAGCAGGCCGCATTCACATCAAAGGCAGGCCGGTTTTCCGGCAGACCCAAGGCAGCCTGTACGCGGCAGGCAATGCTTGGGGTAGCCGTCGGGGCCGAGAGCGTTGCCACAACACAGCAGGCAATGTCGTTTGCCGCCAGACCGCTGCGGGTCAGGGCCTGACGGGCGGCGGTGATAGCCAGCGTGGCGGCATCCTCGTTTTCGGTGCAGTAATAGCGCTGGCAGATGCCGGTGCGGGTCGTGATCCATTCGTCGCTGGTGTCCACCTGTCGGCGCAAGTCCTCGTTCGTCACTACACGGCCGGGCAATGCCCCGCCGGTAGCCAGCAGCTGTAAACCTTTCATGCGCCCCTCATTTCTCCGATGCGGCGATATTTTTTGTAGCGCTGGTCTGCCAACGCCTTGCCGCTCATCTTACATAAAGCGGCAAGGTGCACCGCAATGGCAGTGTCCAACCGGCTGAAAAGCAGCTGCCGTCCACGCTGTGCGCCGCCCAGCGGTTCGGGGATGATTTCTTCCACAATGCCATCTGCGTACAGGTCCTGTGCCGTCAGCTTCATCATAGGTGCAGGCCTGCGCCGCTGCGGGAAGCATCTTTCCACAAATACTGGCAACCCTCGGGGCTGAGCACTGAGTACACGGCATTTTCCAGCATCAGAATGTGGTTGGCAACGCCCAGCCCCAGCGCGCCGCCGCTGGACCCCTCGCCTGTGACAATGGCCAGCACCGGGACGGTCAGGCCGCTCATCTCCATCAGGTTGCGGGCAATGGCTTCCCCTTGGCCGCGTTCTTCCGCATCCTTGCCGGGGTAAGCACCGGGAGTGTCAATAAAAGTGATGATGGGACGGTGAAATTTTTCCGCCTGTTTCATCACGCGCAGGGCCTTGCGGTAGCCCTCCGGTCCCGGCATGCCAAAGTTGCAGCGCAGGTTTTCTTCCAGCGTAGTCCCCTTGCGGTGCCCTAAAACGGTAACGGGCATCCCGTGGAACCGTGCGATCCCGCATAAAATGGCCGCATCCTCTTTGCATTGTCGGTCACCGCACTGCTCAAAAAAGTCGGTAAACAAGTTGTCGATCATTTCGGTTATATGCGGGCGGTCAGGGCGGCGGGCCAGAAAAACGCGGTCCTCCGGCGTCAGCGAGGTGCAGCGCTGTAAAAGCGTGTTTTCCTCTGCGGAAAGCTCAGCCAGTTCAGCCGCATGGGTGGTCGTGCTCGCCATTTCGGCGTCATCGGCACGGCTGCACAACGCATCGATCTGCGCGTCCAGCGGTTCCAACTGCTGCAAAACTTCTTTGATCATCTGCGCTTCCTCCCCTGCGTGTGGAGCTGCAAGATCCGCGTTAAGACCTCTTTCAACTCGGTGCGCGGTACGACCTGATCCACAAAACCGTGTTCCAGCTGGAACTCGCTGCGTTGGAACCCGCCGGGCAGTTTTTCACCGATGGTCTGTTCAATGACGCGCGGCCCGGCAAAGCCGATGAGTGCCCCCGGTTCGGCGAGCGTAATATCACCCAGACTGGCAAAGCTGGCCGTGACTCCGCCTGTGGTGGGGTGGGTCAGCACGCTGATGTACAACCCGCCGCTGCGGTTGAACCGTTCCAGCGCGGCGCTGGTTTTGGCCATCTGCATCAGGCTGAAAATGCCCTCCTGCATCCGTGCGCCGCCACTGGCAGAAAAAATAATGAGCGGCAGGTGCTTGTCGGCAGCGTACTCAATCGCACGTGTGATTTTTTCACCAACAGCGGTGCTCATGCTGCCCATAAAAAAGCGGCTGTCCAGCACAGCGACCACCGCCTGCACGCCGCCGATCCTGCCGATTGCTGTAACGGCGGCTTCTTTCAGGCCGGTCTTGACCGAAGCAGCGGCCAGCTTTTCCTGATAATCGGGAAAATGCAGCACATCGTTGGGCGCAATGTCCGGGTTCAGCTCTTTAAATGTTCCGTGGTCCAGAACCGTGCTGAGCCGATAATAGGCGCCGATTGCCAAATGTACCCCGCAGTTGGGGCAGACATACTGGCTCTTGACCCAAACCTGCCGCGTGGCACGGCGGCCGCATTTTTTGCACTCGACAAATTGCGGCGGCACCCAGTTGGGCGCAGCCGTGCCGGCATCGCGACGGGCTTTCATCTGAAAGCTGCGCTCCTGCGGGCTGGTCGGGAACAGCTTTTCAATGGCACTCATCCTGCAATACCCTTTAGGCTGCCCGCGCAGCCAGATAGTTGAAGATGTCGCCCACGGTTTTGAGCGTCCCCAGGTCCTCGTCGGCAATCGTAACGCCGAACTTGTCCTCAAACGCCATGTTCAGCTCTACCGCATCCAGGCTGTCCGCCTGCAGGTCGTCGGTCAGGCTGGCATCCATGGTGACCTTATCAGCATCGCAGTTCAGGGTGTCAACAAATACTTCTTTTACTTCTTCAAAGCTCATACTACGTACCTCACATAATTTAACTAAATAAATTGACGTAATTGTCAATGAGGTCATTATACCACGTTCGTTTCGAATGTCAATATTATTAGGTAAAAATATTTATCTAATCGAATCGCCGTTTTTCTCATCTTCCGGTATTATAAAAAGAAAGCACACAAATTATCCCCCTGCTGGGGCAGCCCTTGCTGACTGCGATTTGACCGCTGCTGCATATCTTCCCTGTGAAATATCCAATCGCCTTTAAATGGTTTTATTTACTTTCTCTTTTACTTTCCCAGATTATTTTCTATTCTGCAACATATTTCGCTCTAATGTGCTATACTAATACTATCCGATAAGGATGGAGGAACTTCTATGAAACGCAGCAGCATCCGACTCCAATACAATGCCCCCGTCACACTGACCTTTTTCTTTTTGTCCCTCGCCTCTCTGGTATTGGGCTACTTAACAAACAACTGGACAACCTCGCACCTGTTTAGTGTGTATCGCTCGTCGATGACGGATCCGCTATTCTATGTCCGGTTGTTCGGTCATGTCCTTGGCCACGGCGGTTGGAATCACTTTATAAACAATATGCTCCTCTTTCCTTGTTGTCGCTCCACCTTTGGAAGAACGATACGGAAGCCGAACACTTCTAAGCGGCATCCTTATGACCGCGCTGGTATCCGGCATATTGCAGTGTGTGCTGTTTCCCACTTCTGCATTGCTTGGTGCATCCGGTATCGTATTCATGCTCATCATGCTCTCCAG
>ENA-OQDA01000039-OQDA01000039.1-human-gut-metagenome-genome-assembly--contig:-NODE-39-length-54277-cov-6.728790_pt1 | contig 54277 bp, 41 predicted proteins | sample MGYA00242771_ERZ504603 | MGnify/ENA primary metagenome ERZ504603 (study PRJEB26092, sample SAMD00036328) | human gut metagenome | host: Homo sapiens | study: EMG produced TPA metagenomics assembly of...
GACGCCCGCGTACGCGGCCAGCTTCTTCGCCGGTTTCCACCTTCTTCGCAAGCCACGTCAGCACCAGCGGAGCACCAGCGACGGCACCGTGCCCCAGCCAGAACATCGACGCATGCACCGGCGAAGATGCTGCCCACGATGGACGCGCGGTCCACCATGCCACGTCGGGCAGCGTCGGATCGAAGTAGTACTGGATGTCGGCCGAGTACAGCCCGGCCGAGCCGTTGATGATGAACGCGTAGGTGAACACGGCGATCAGCTGCAGCGCGCCGCCGGCCAAGGCCACCTTCACGCCCAGGTCCTTCGCGCTGTCATCGTTCGTCAAACCGGCGATGACCAGCGCCGTCAAGCCGCCCATGAACACGGTGTTCGCCAAGTAGTACACCGGCAGCAGCGGGGTGTTCCACGACGGCAGTGATGCCATGAGGTAGCTCATGCCCGTGATCACCGGCAGCGCCAGGCCCACGACGATGGCCAGCACACCGCACCATTTCGGCGCCATGCCGTCTTCGGCGCGGCGCATCATCAGGAAGTACAGCACCAGCACCACCGCGAACACGATGCAGCCGATGAACTCCAGCGTGATACCCGAGGTGATGTGGCCGAAGCCGTTGAAGATGCGCTCCCAATGCTGCAGGTGCATGAACACCGACAGCCCGCCGACCACCAACGCCGCCAGCGCGGTGACCAGCGATGCAAGCTGCATCTTCTTGCCCTTGCCCATGACGTTCAGCAGGCCTTGCGCGCCCAGCGCGCCGCCTGCGACGCATAGGAAGAAGGTGAAGAGAATAAGGGGCCATTCAGGATGCATAGTCTACTCCCTCCACTTTCGGCCCTCGCGCATGAGGTACATGAGCTTCGGCTCGTTGCCCACATCCGCAAGATGGTGGATATCGTTTTCGGTGTACGGCTCGACGTAGTCCTTCAGCTTCACGCGCGTCTGGGTCATCTCCTCGTACTGGCAGCCGGGGCTGTCGGGATGCGCCGGCCCCTCGAAGTTGTCGACGCCCTGATCGAGGTCGCCGAAGAAGCGGGCGCGGGCGCCGCACTGGGCCACGCACTGGGGAAGCTCGCCCTGCGAGATACGCTGCTCGCACAGCGTGCATTTCTCCACGACGCGCTCTTCCTGATTGAGGTAGCGCACGCCGTACGGGCACGCCATCGCGCAGAACTGGCAGCCGATGCACTTCGACTTGTCGATTTGCACCGTGCCGTCGTCGCGGATGTGGGACGCTTCCGTGGGGCACACCTTCACGCATTCGGGGTTCTCGCAGTGCTGGCACTGGACGGGAAGGAAGTACATCTCGACGTCCGGGAACGTGCCCGAGCCGCCCTCGATGGGATGCGGGCCGACGCGCAGCGTCTTGATCCAGAACGATCCCACGTCGACGCCGTTGATGGCCTTGCACGCAACCGTGCACGCAAGGCAGCCGGTGCAACGGTTCAAGTCGGTAATGATCGCGTAGTTTGCCATGTGGTGAACCTCCTTCCTTTACTTCGATTTCGAATAAGCGCCCAGCGCGTCGCCGCCCACGCTGCCCACGGCAAGCTTGCCGCCGGAGAGCAGGTCGGGGCTTTGGACGCTCGGCTGGCAGCCGACCGCCGCCATGTTCGCGAACGTGAGCTCCACCTTGGAATCCTCCAGGCGCGGATCGTTCGCCAACCATTCCTTGAGGCGCGGATCGTTTGCGTTCGTGATGACCGGATTGCCTTGCGGGTCGCACGGAACCGGGTTGCCATGCGGCGAGTTCTCGGGCGTCGCGGGGTACACGAGCACCGGCACGCCGCGCAGCTGGGACGCGCCGCAAATCCAACACTGCGCGTACTTGTCCATCGTGCAGTTGATGTTCACCAGCTCGAAGCCGTGCGAAGCGGTGTCGATCTCGGGATACCACCAGGCGTGGTTCGCGTTGACCGTGCCCTCCTTGATGCCGTAGTACAAGTCCACGACCTCGCGGATGGCGCCCCACGGGCTGCGGATCCAAATCCACTGCCCCTGCTCCAACCCCAGGCGCGCTGCGTCGTTGGGGTTCATCTCCAAACGAGGGCTGGGCCACAGCTCGCGGCACCACGGCAGCTGGCGATGCTCGGAGTGGAAGTACACCGGCTGGCGGGAGCCCGTCGTCATGATGAAGGCGCTGTCAGGATGCGCCGTCAGCGCCTCCTTGTACTCCTCCACCAGATGATCGCCCTGGTAGTTGTCGTTGATGTAGGCGTCCGACGTCTTGATCTGGTCGACCAGCGAGGCGTCGAAGTACTCGGGGTTCGATACGCGCGAGTTCTTCGGCTCCACCCAGTGGGGGAACTTGTCGATGTCGGGGATGTTCGGATCGACCGTGTTCGTGCTGGCGAAGGTGGCTGCGCCGTCGGGGATGTACGTTTCGGCGATGGTGGACCACACCTCCACCTTGGCAGTGGGGTCATGAAGCCGCACTTCTCGTCGATGGCCGCGTACAGGTTGTAGCCGCCCTGCTGGCGACGGTAGCCCATCTCCCAACGGCGGTACGTGCCCCAACGCTCGGGGTGCCACTTGCGGCAGTCGAACCAGCCTTCTTCCTGGAACTTCGCCGCGTACTGCGGGAAGTCGGGGCCGTCGGGGTACTCCTCGGTCTTCCACCAGTCGGTGGCGTCCTTGAGCACGCGGTACTCCTGCTCCTCGTAGCCGACGTTGCCGCCCATCTGCACGAAGTCGTGGTAGTCCAGGTTGTTCCATTCGTCGTATTCAGGGTCGCGGTTGTTCCACACCACGCCCATGGCCTTGTACAGGCAGATGACGGCAACCGGGTCGTAGATGCAATCGCCCATCGGCTCCACGCAGCGCTGCCCGGCACCGAAGATGCCGCCCGCGCCCTGCGACACGCGGCCCGTGTTCACCTCGAGCCAGTGCAGCACGGGGATCACGATGTCGGCGCAGCCGTTGTTCGGGCAGGACCACAGGTTGAAGTCCAGCCAGAAGTCCAGACGGGTGAGCGCCTCCCAAGCCTCCAGCAGGTTGGACTCGTTCATGAAGTCGCCCGACATGCACACGCCGCCGTGGATCTGGTACGGCGTGTCGATGCCGTTGATGGAGTCCCAGATGGCAGCGGAGTCGGCCCATCGGTTCCAGTAGCGCAGCAGCGGGAAGCGCTCGGCGGAAATCTGCTTCTCGTTGCTGTCGAACGACGTCTTGAGCGCCGGCCACGAGCGGCTGGGCTTGTAGGCGCCGCCCTTACGCTCGGCGATCCAGCGCGCCTCTTCGGCGGTGGGAACCTTGTTGCCGTAGCGCTCGGCCAAGGGCGATTTCTCGTCGATGAGGTACTGCACGAAGTTCTGGATCAGCGGGATCTGGTCTTCCACGGACAGGTCGCGCGGGGTGTTGCCCAGCTCCATGGTGCCCACGTCCAAGCCCCAGTCCTTCGGCTCATGGTCGGTCACCAGCATGTTGGCGCGGCCGCAGCAGCCGTCCACCTGGGCCTTCGACGAACCGCGGTTGCCGGCGGGCTCGTCGGAGTTGCCGGTGATGCAGGCGATCAGCTGCAGCGCGCGGGTGTTCTGCACCGCGTGGCCCGTCTGGTCGGGAGCAAGCTGGTAGTGGATGCCGCCGTTGCCGTGCAGCGGGTTCAGGCGCGTCGTGTAGATGCGCACGCCCTCCTCGATCTTGTCGACCGGCACCTCGGTGACCTCGGACACGTACTCCAGCGTGTACTGCTCCAGGCTGTCGGAGAACGCCTCCCACACCGTGTCGGCGCTGATGGTGGAGCCGTCCTCAGCTTCACCTCCACGCCGCCGGGGAACAGCGCCGGGTTCTTGGGCAGCCCGGCCGGGTTCGAGCGCTTGCCGCCCTCGTTGCCCTCGTCCCAGTAGGCGTCGTACTGCGCGTCGGCCGGATCGGCGAACTTGGAGGGGTCGGGCAGCCAGGCGTCCGCGATGATGGGCTTGTACGGATGCTCGATCCAGGTGCCCGTCGTCGGGATCTTGTGCTTCTCGCCCTCCCACTGGCAGGCCTCGGCATCCCAGTACGTAGGCTTGTTGTTGTTCTCGTCCCAGCAGATGAAGCGCTGGTAGCGGCCCTCGTAGTCCCAGTACTGGCCGATCCACTCGGGGTCGCAGTCGGCCTCGGTCAGGATGCGGCTCTCCATGTCGATGCCGCCGTTCATTTCCATGAACCAACCCTTCGCCGTGCGGCCGTCCTTCTCGGGGTTCCACAAGAACGGGGCGTTCGTCCAACGGCGCACGAACGCGTCGTCGTACGCCTCGTTGTCGAGGATCCACTTGAGCCAACCCAGCGACAGGCACAGGTCGGTGCCCACGCGCAGCGGCAGCCACACGTCGGCTTCCTTGCCCAGCGGCGTCATGCGGGGATCCACCAGGATGTGCTTGTAGGCGCGCTGCGAGCAGTCCACCACCGTACGGTTCGTGGAGTCGTAGTTCGAGTACTCCGACGCGGTGCCCCACTGCACGTACACCAGCGGGCCCTGCTCAACCTCCATCCACGGCGAGCCGATCTCGTCGGTGAGGATGCCGCCGAAGTGGCGCGGACCCTTGCAGATCTCGTAGGCCAGGTGCGCGTTCGGCGTGGGGAAGATGGACTTCAGCGTGCCGTACGGCGGCTGCGCCCACACGCGCGAGGTGCCGCCCATGGCGAAGTTGGCTTCCCCGCCGTACTTCTCCACGATCTCCTTGAACTTGGCACCCGCCTCGTCGAACGCCTCGGCAAGCGTGATGCGCACCCAACCGGGGTCGTCCTCGCCTTTGGGGTTCGTGCGCTTCATGCAGTAGCGCAGACGATCGGGATGGTACAGAGCCAGCATGGACGACTGCGACTTCGCGCAGCAGTGACCGCGGCTGTGAGCGTTGGACTCGTCGCCCTCGACCTTGATGACCTTGTTGTCCTGAACGGTCACCCACACGCCGCACTCCACCTTGCCGCACGCGCGGCAGCAGGAGCGGATGCGCTTGATCTCGCCCGCTGAGGCGTCTTCACCTTCGGCCAACGCCGTCGAAGGCGTTGCTGCGAAGCCCACCGTGGTTGCCGCGGCAGCCATGGCAGAGGCCTTCAAGAAGCTTCGACGACTCAGTGATAGGTTCGCCATGTGCCCCTCCTCTCTTCCTTTTCTCGCTTCGTTCGTCTCTGCCGGAACCCGGCGCGACCATACGCCGGAACCGGTTTCCCCATTCTAGGAACGGAGCAAAAGCCCAAATCATAAGGGGTGGATGGATGAAACGCGCCGATATCATCCCCAAAGGATTATTTTGCTTTTCGCGCCCAACCTATACTTGATGGCAGCGAAGAGGTTGCCGTTCGCGCCCGTCATCCGGGCGTGCGGCAACGGGAAGAAACCTGTGAACGAAGGAGACTGCCATGGCACAACCGCGTCCGTCATTGACGCTGATCCTCGACCTCGACGAGCGCCTCGACAGCGAGGACGTGCGCCTGGAAATCGACCGCTGCTACTCGTACGTAGGGTCGACACTGGTGCGCACCCATCCCGCCTGCGACGGCGAGCCGCAGAACATCATGCGCTTCCTCGTGAAGCTGGGCACGCGCCGCTACCTGCGCGCCGAGGACGAGGGCGCCGACGAGCTGTGGAACGACGTTATGGAGCGCTGGTTCTACAACGAGCTGTACAAGGTGAGTAACAACATGCTGATCTACAACCGCCGCCAGCGCGAAGTGGGCAACCCCCAGCTGGTGTTCGACTGGATCGACGTGGAGCTGCAGAACGGCCAGCTGCATGCGCTGCTGCATTGCGACAACGTCAGCGGCATCCGACCCGAGACCAGCGAGCTTCTGACGCAGCTGCGCGCAGCGTACAACGAAGGCGCGCTGGGCGAGGACGTCGTGCGCGCCTACCTGCCCGCGCCCGCTTCATACGAGGAACAGAAGGCCGCCGGGCTGGCGGCGAAGGCCGAGCGCGACGCGCAGAAGGCGGCGGGGCTGGCTGCGGCAGAAGAGGAGGCCCGGGCTGCGGCCGCGGCGGCCGAAGCCGCGGCAGAGGAGGCGTTTCTGGAGCTGCCGCGTTTGGCCAACGACGCCGCCGAAGAGGAGGACGAGCCCGCTCTTGAGCCGTTCGCCCTGGACGAGCCCGACTTCGAGGTCGACTACCGCTTGTGGCTGATCGAATACGCCGACGGCAGCACGCGCACGTTCGACTCGCACGCCGGAACCCTCGCGTAACCGAAAAGGAGCCTTACCATGATCGAAGCCATCGCCTCCTTCGACGGGCGCATCGCCAAGGTGCAAGGACCTGCGCGAAGCGGCAAGACCGAAGCGCTCGTTCGGCGTTGCGCCTGCCTCGTGCGCGGCGGCGCCGCCCCGGAAACCATCCTCGTGGAAACGTCGAGCGCCGCAGCGGCTCAGGCGTTCCGCCGTCGGCTTCGCCGCGCGCTCGGCCCCGACCTCCAGCACGCCGCCGACGACGTGCATGTGCGCACCGCGCTCGAAACGTGCGTCGCCGTGCTGGACGCGCCCGCCGCGCGCGCCGCCACCGGCCGCGTGCCGCGCCTGTTGAACGATGCGGAGTACAACTTCTTCCTGGAGGATATGAAGACGCTCGGCCAGCCCATCCGCCGTTTGCGCAAAATGCTCGATTTCTTCTATCGCCAGATGAGCGACCTCGAGCCGCGCGACTCCTGGCTCGCAGGCGGCGAAGAGGAAGCCGTGCTGTCCCACCTCGAGCGCGTGCTGGCCTCACGCGGCGCCATGCTGGCGCAGGAAGCGCCCAGCCTGTGCGCCGCGTACCTGCGCAGCGACGCGGGCGAGGGCGTGTGCGGCAGCTACGCCTACGTGCTGTGCGACGACTTCCAGAACATGAGCCGCGCCGAGCAGACGTGCCTGTGCCTGCTGGCCGACCGCCAGCTCATCGCGTGCGGCAACCCCAACCAGCAGCAGGCCGCGCGCGCGTCGTTCCCCTGCGCCGAGGGCTTCGTGCAGTTCGACGCTCGCCGCCGCGACGTAGCCGTGTTCACGCTGTCCGGAGCGCACGGCAACCCCGCCATCGCCGCGTTCGCCGACGGGCTTTGCGACCAGGGCGACATGGATCCCGCCTTCAAAGCGGGCATCGCGAGCGACGCGCAGACGTCGGACGGCATCATGGCCGTCAAGTGGTCGACGCCGGAAGACGAGCTGGACGGCATCACGAAGTACCTGCGCATTCTGCTCGACGGCGAAGAGGACCTGCACGAGAACCGCACGTGCGTGCTCGTGCCCAACAAGCGCTGGGCGCTCATGGCGCAGCAGGTGCTCAAGCAGCGCGGTTTCGCCGTGGCGCTGGCCGGAGCGTTCTCCCGTTTGGGCGGCGACCCGCGCGACAGCGCCCGCGCCGCGCGCTCGTGGCGTACACGAAGCTCAACCTGCTGGCCGATCCGCGCGACATGACGGCTTGGCGCAGCTGGTGCGGCTTCGACAACTACCTCACGAACAGCGATGCATGGGGCGGCTTGCAGGCTTTCGCCGAAAAGCGCGAGCTCACGCTCTACGACGCGCTCGCCCTGGCCGACCAGCTGGAAGACGAACCGTTCCTGCGCGCGCACGCCCTGGTCGAGCGCTGGCGCGCGGGCCAGGAGCTTATCGCCGCGAACGCCGGGCGCAAGGGCTTCGGCCTGCTGCACGCCATCGGAGCCGACGATCTGCCCGAGTTCGAGGAGACGGCGCGCGCCCTCGTGGGCGACGAGGATGCGGCAGCGATGTTCGCCCTGCAGCGCACCAACGTCACCGATCCCGCGCTGCCCGACGATCCGCACGTGCTGCACGTGGCCTCCTACGGCGCCCTGTGCGGCATCGAATACGACAACATCTTCGCCATCGCCGCCGTGGACGGCTTCATGCCGCGGCGCGATGCGTTCGAGGTGATCAGCACCGAGGAAGACCGCGAGCGCATCATGAACGAAGAGCGCCGATTGTTCTGCAACAGCGTGTCGAAGGCCAGCAAACGCCTGGTCGTCTCCTATTTCAGCAAAGCGCCGCTCGAGCTTGCCGAGCGTGCCAAGATGCAGGTGGTGCGCGTGAAGGCCGAGGGCAACGGCCGCGTGGCCTCGGTGCGTCCCACCGCGTTTTTGGCCGAAGCGGGAAACGCCGCCCCCGTCACCACCGGCGGTCAAGCCCTCCTCGCCCAGCACGGGCTGAACTAGCCGCCAACGCGCCGCCGCCCAGCGGCGGCGCGAAGCTGCCTTCGTACCGGCGCTCCAGACCAAGAAGAGCCTTCCGACGCGCGGCTACGCAGGCTTTCCCTGCCGCATATCCTGCAGCAGCTCTTTCCGCAGCCGGTAGCGCTTCATCATCCAGCTCGCGTCGTTCGGCGGAAGGCGCTTTCCCGTCAGCTTCGCCACCGCACGCGCCGATTCGTCGAACTTCCGAGCATCGAAGAACTGGTCGGGCGTAATCGAGACCACCGTTACTCCCTGGGAAATCAGCGCGCTGCGACGAGCCGAATCCCGCGTCTCGGCCGCGTTGCCGCTGTGATGCTCGCCGCTGTCGTACTCGACGGCAACGTGCCGCTTTCGCCAATACAGGTCGCATTCGAAGCGTTCGCGCTGAACCAACCCCTTCGTCCGAACCTCGATGCACGCGTTGAGCTCGGGAAGGTCCAAGCCGTATCCGCCGATCATCCGCGACAAGCACAAGGCCATGACCAGGTTCGTCTCCATAGGAGATGCCGACGAGTCCGCAATGAAGCGCAGCGCTCGCAGCGCCTTGTTCGACCCGATGCAGCCGCGCGACTTCTCGACGAAGCGCCTGAGCGAGCGCACGTCGGTCAAAGGCGTGCGTTTCCGAAAACCTCGCTTGTCGCCATCGTACGCATATCGCGAGCACAAGAGACAGCCATACCGAACAAGCTCGACCAGCGACAGCTCCGTCGCCATCTCCACGAAGGACCGCTCGGGCGAGCTGATGTACAGCCCGTCGCGCAACCGGACGAAAGATCCAGCCGGAAAACCGGCACTCCACACGTGGCACACGGGGCTGCCCGTCCGCACGCGATCGTTTGCCTGAGCGACCACGACGTGCAGCGGCACCCCAAACGCATCCAGCTCTCCATCCGTATCCCCCATACGAACGCCGCAGATCGGATGGGCGCGCGACGGCGTGGGAACCGGCAACGCATCGCTCACGCGCCAGTACTCGTAGGCAGACCAATATCCGATGTATACGCTCATGGTTGCAGCATACCGGGCGAGCGGACGAATGGCTAGCCGTCTTTTGGGTCCCCGAATCCCAAAACGGGAAAAAGAGCCCTCCGTGCAAGTTTTTCGACTTCGTGGCAAATACGGCAGAAGCCCACCTGGGGTTTTTCGTTCACAGTTCCGACAAGCGCCCCCGCTTCATTCTCCATGGAACGAAAACGCCTGATGAACGGGTTCCCGTTTTCGAAAGCCTTGCCACGAAAGTCGAAAATTGCACGGAGCGGGACCGAAACGGAACCCGGGCCCGCAGATCGTCTGCAGGCCCGGCGGGAGGGAGGCAATATCGAGAGGTTTCGGCAACCTACTATGCGGCGACTTCCACACTGTCCAGCAGCTCGGCGAGGATGGACGCATCCTCCTCGGCGAAGCCCATGGCAAGCTGGGCCAACCCCTGGTAGAACAACGTGCGCGAGAACAGCCGCATGTCGTTGGTCAATAGCGGAAGCCAGTTCAGCAGGTGGTCGTGCAGGAAGGTCCGCTGAGTGCGCAACTGCCCCACGGCCTCGTCCTCGTCGCCTGCCGCCAGCGCCTCGGCCGCGCGCAGGCTCATGCGTTGCATGAACTCGAACTCCAGCGCCACGTGGTCCTCGCCCTCGTTCCATGCGCCACGCTTCAAACCGTTCTCGCGCAGCGTCTGCAGCACTTCGGCGCGCGCCTCCTGCATCATCAGGCGACGTTCGGAGGTGTACACGCTCTCGTACGGATAGGCGGCCGAGTACGCGTTCACCCCGTGACCGATGAACGTGCGCACGAAGTCGATGGCGAGCTCGGTGACGCTGTCGTCCCATGCGGTTTTCAGATAGTCGTACAGCAGATGGTACCCTTCGTCCACCTTCGCGTTGCCCGTAGCGGTGGGGAAGCGCATGGCTTGCAGCTCCCGCAAGGAGTCCGCGTCCACTTCCTCGCGGAACAAGTTTGCCAGCAGGCCGTACGTTCGAGCGCGCATGTTCATGAGCGCAACCAGGTCGACGGTTTCCTCAGACATGGTTCTCCTCCTTCTTCGCAGCGGCGGCTGCTTCCACCGAAGGCAGCATCGCACGTCCCAGATCGGTCAGACGCCACGCGTGCTCGCTCCATTCCAGCGCATCGGTGCGCTCCAGCATGTCGATGAAATGGCCGCCGAAACGCCGCGGGCTCTTCACCTCGTCGAACGTGTCCACCAGGTCTTCTATCTCGGGTTTCGTGCACGGACGCTCGTCGACGGCGCACATGACCGCGCGGTACACCTCCACGTAACGGCTGTCGCGATCGAGCACGATGTCGCGGAACGCAGAGCCCTGCGTCAGCCTCTCGTACAGCGCGCTTCCTTCTTCGGTTGTGCGCCACACAGGGTCGACGCGTTCTTTGATCTCGAGAAACGCAACGCCCTCCTCCATGTCCTCGTGCGGCTCGGCGGCTTCGGGCATCTCCAACGTCAAGGCGCCGGCACGTTCGAGCATGCGGCACAGCGTCATGGGCGCGTACACCGAGCGGTTGCTGGCCTGCGCCGCTTCCACGTGCTCGGCCACGCGGCTCGCCGCGCACCCGCCGCGGCACAACCCCATGATGCTCAGCAGCACGGGCCGGCGACCGGGGTTGTGATCCAGCAGCTCCAGCACGGCAGATTCCACGCCGCCTTGGCGCTTGGGGGTGTACACGGCTTCGCGCTGCATGCTCTGGGGCATGTTGCGCATGGTGGGATAGTCGACGGTATCAAGCGGGTTGTCGTCGTCCATGTCCTCCTGGTCGATCTCCAGATCGTCGGCCATCAGAGGATCGAACTCGTCGTCCAAGCCCAGCACGTCGTCGAACGATACGGTAGGCATCATTCCTCCTTCTTCTCTCTTCGCTGCGTTCGAGTATAGGGGCTGCGCGCGACGGCTCATCATCCTACAAGGCGTAATTACGCAGGGATTCGCGCGCATCATACGCCGGGGCCGCGAAATCACCTTGACGCGCGCTTCGCCGGCTCCCTATAATCGGGGCGCGTTGCGAGAAGCGGGGCTTCTTAGGAAAGGAAGCTCCAATGGCCAACGTAGCTTGGGGCAAGAAGATTCTTGCCGTTGCGGTTCTGAGCTGCCTGTGCGCCTCGATCGCGGTTCCTGCCTATGCGTTCTACTACGTCCACGGCGAAGAGAACGTTGCTGCAACCAGCAAGGGCGTCATCGAGGTCACGTGCACGGTGGACGAAACCGCTCAGGGCGGAGGCGTGAAGACCTCGCTCATCATCGTTCCCGAAGGCAGCACCGCCGCTGCTTGCCTGGACGAGAGCGTGGTTTCCAGCAACAGTCAGAACGGCCTTGCGGCCATTCACGACTACAGCGTCTCCAGCTTGGCGGACGAGCTGTCCGGCAAGCAGTACACGTGCACGGTGCACAAGGCCGACAGCCAGAAGCCGGGCACGCACACCGCGTTCGACGGAAGCGGCACCGAGGGCGAGAGCACGCCGCTCGAGCGCTTCGACAGCGTGGTGTTCACGGTGGCGTAATCCGCCGCGCGGGGGTTCGGACGACCAGCCGGGCCCCCGCACACCTCCCGTTCCGGCTCGGCAAGCGCCCCGTTATTCTTCACAAGCCGGCCCGATGCAGCACCGCGACGCCTCAGCACGCCCTCGAAAGCAGACGGGCGCCCTTCCGAACATCATCCTCAGAGGATTATTTTTCTATTACCCCAGATCAAACGTTTGCGCATCGAGCGCAAAACCCTGATCGACTCGCTCACCTCGCTAGAAAAAACAACCTCTGCACGGTATGATGATGCCCAGGGAATCAAGGAGGGGGCTTCATGGGGATTCGCGTTCCTCGCATCACCGTCAACGCCGACTTCGGCGACGACACCGCATTCGGCGACCTGAGCTTGCTCTCGGTGGGCTACGGACTGCACCAGGCTTGGGTGTACGCCGTCATGTTCGGAACGCCCACCATCTTCGGCACGCAAACCTACGTCACCGGCATGTACGGCAGCCACGCGTCGCTGCCGTTCCTCGTCTCCATCGTCGTGTTCGGGCTGTGCCTGTTGTTCGCCGGCATCACCGACCAGCGGCTGTTGAGGACGTACATCTCGAAGAAGACGCTTGCGGCGGGCGCGGCGCTCATGTCGGCCGGAACGTTGCTGCTGCTTGCGACGCCCGTGATCAGCGGCCCGGCGCTGGAAGCGGTGTCGGGCGTCATGACGGGCATCGGCTCCGCCATCCTGATTCTGTTCTGGGGCGTCGCGTTCGCGCGCTGCGACAGCGCTTCCATCGTGCTGAACTCGTCCATCGCCATCTCCATCGCCATCGGGGTGTACGCCATCGGCCTGCATTACGGGCCGTTCCCCATCGCCGGCATCCTCGCGGGCATCATCCCGCTGCTGGAGCTCGCCATCCTCTGGAACAAAACGCCGGCGCCGTATTCCGAGCGCAACGAGGTTCCCATCTTCAAACCGCTTCCGGTGAACCATGCCAAGTTCTTCCTGCGCTTCGGCATTCCCGTGTTCGTGTTCGGCGTGGCGTTGGGCACGCTGCGGCAAACGTCCATCCAGTACATCGTGCCCGCCTCGAACGTAGGCGACCAGATCGCCATGCTGCTGGCCGCCGGATTCGCCTCCGTAGTCATCCTCGTGACCATCGTGGCCCTTGGCGGCGGCGACAAATGGAGCCGGTACTTCCGCCCGCTCGTCCCCTTCATCGCCGTCACGCTGTTCTTCCTGCCGCTTTCCGAAATGAGCGACAACACGTTCGCCACCATGTTCTTGGTGATGGGCTACCTGTGCTTCGAGGCGCTGATGTGGATATTCTTCGGCGAGCTGGCGCAACGCTTCCGCTTGTCGCCCATCTACGTGTTCGGCCTGGGACGCGGCATGTTGGCGCTGGCGGGGCTGGCGGGTTCGCTGTTTCCCATCGTGGCGGCGAACTGGGTGCATCTGCTTCCGTTCGGCGAACAGGGCGTCATCGTCATCGTGCTGCTGATTATGGTGGTGGCATACGCGCTGCTGCCGCGCGAGCGCGAGATCGAGGCCATCGTCGCACCGTGTCCGCTGGTGAAAGCCGTGTCGTTGGAATTGAGCGACCGCGTGCGGCCGCTAGGGCAAGCGGGATCGGCCGGCGAGGGAGCCGCCGCGGCCGCGCAATCTGGAAACAACGCGACGGCAGCGACCAACGCGCCTGCACCTGACGCCGAGATCGCGCCCGAACCCGAACCGACCGCGCGGCGCGCCCCTTCGCTGCTGGAACTCAGCAGCGCACGCCGAGCAGACGAGGGCGAAGAGCGAAAGGGAGGCGGCCGCTTCCGCGCGAAGTGCGAGACGGTTGCCAACACCTACCTGCTTTCCCGGCGCGAGACGGAGATCATGTTCTTTCTGGCGAAGGGGCACAACGCCGCGTACATCCAGGAAAAGCTCTACATCTCGGAAGGCACCGCGAAAACCCACATCCGCCACGTCTACAAGAAGACGAACGTCCACAGCCAGCAGGAGCTCATGCGCCTCGTCGAGCTTGCGGATCCCGCCGAATAGCGAGCTTGCCCCTCGCCGATTGCAGCGCGCGGCCTCCGCGACCGCTCGCAAATCCCGCGTTCCGTGCACAAACCTGGTCGTCGATCCGCAGGCGCGTTCGCACGATCTCGACACGCTCGCGCGGTTGCACGGCGTTCCCCTTCGCCGTCGTGCAGTTCGCGACGCAAGGTTTGCCTCACCCCAGCTCCCGCTGAAACGCCAGGCGCCTTCGCGCTCGCACAACCGCACGACATCCCTTGCAGCTACGCCGTCAACGCGAGCAAGAAACGGTTTTCGAGGGCGCTTCTGCAAATTTTTCGACCTTGTGGCAACGCCTCTTATTCATGAGATGTTCTGACCAGGCTTTTCTCCGCATCTCAAAAGCGCACGCACTACCGTGACAAATCGGCGAACACCTCGACCAGGGAAAACGATTGCCGCGCGTGCCACGAAGTCGAAAAACTTACAAATACGGGTCGTATTTCCGCTTTGGGTACGCAACCGACCGTCGACGCGCGACTACGAGGGAGAAACGCAAGCTCGCACCACGGCGCAACGAGCGCGCAAATTCGTCAGCAACCTCGCGTAGCCCTGCTTCCCAATCGTCCACGCCTTCGCGCAAACCCCGCCTCTCAGCCACCCGCACTCCGGCGTAACCCCTGCTTCCCAATCGTCCGCACCCTCGCAGATCCCGCTTCCCTATCGTCCACGCCCTCGCGCAAGCCCCGCTTCACAATAATGACGATTGCGTAAAGGATGGGGCGCGGGCAGGGGGTTTATGGCAAGATGGAACATTGCATAGTCATATGCAGGGACACACGAAGTAACCTGGTTGCGTTTGGGCACGCGATCGCGCGGAACACGCCAGCGCGGCGTTGCCTCCCGTGCGCGAACCCGGCATCCGCCGAGGTTCGAGCCACGCACCATTAAAGGAGATGCAATGGGCTTTCTTTCGAGATTCGAAGGCAGGATGGAAGACACGTTCGAGGGCGCTGCCGACAAGATGTTCGACGCTCCCATCTCGCCGGTCCAGATAGCGAAAAAGGCCGAGAAGCAGATGCGCCGCGAGAAGATGGTTGGCGCCGGCAAGCAGTACGCCCCCACGCTGTACACCGTGCTAGTGAACCCGGACGACGACCGCCGCCTGATGGGTTACTACCCCACGTTGGCGGGCGAGACGGAAACGTACCTGACTGCGAAGGCCTCCGAACAGGGCCTCGTGATGGACGGCCAGCCGCTCGTGCGCTTCATCGTGGACGAGGACCTGAAGCACGGCAAGTTCGACATCATCGCCGAAGCGGTGGCCGCTCCCATCATCGCACAGCTGCGCGCCGAGGAGATGCATCGTTACGGCCTGGCCGCCGCTCCCGCGCCCGGCGGGTACGGCGCCCCGCCGCAGCCCTACCCCGCGCAGCGCCCTCAGGCGCCGGCTCCGCAGCAGTACGGCGGATACAACCAGGACTACGCCGCCCCGGCTCCCGCGCCCGCCCCGTACGGCGGCTACGACCAGTACGATCCCCAAAGCCAGTACGAGCCCGCGCCCATGAACGTGGACGCGTACGGCCAGCCCCAGCAGCTCCCCTACGTGCCGGAAGACGAGATCGACCGATCCATCGACTACGGCGAGTACACCTTCGACAGCCGCGACTTCGACGAGCAGCGCGACAGCATCCAGCCTCTCGACCGTCCCGAAGCCGTGGATCCGTTCGCCATCGGCGCAGCCGCAGCCGGTGCGGGAGTCGCCGCCGGCGCCGTTGCCGGAGCGGGTATGGGCGCCGCGACGTCGCAGCCCTACCCCGCCCCGCAGCCGCAACCGCAGGCCCAGCCGCGCATGGCCGCCGAAACCGTCGTGTTCGCCGGCGGGCAGCAAGCGGCGACCCCCATGCCCGCGCAGCCGCGGTGCGCGCCCGCCTCATCGACACCACGAACAACCGCGCGTACGACCTGGCGTCGGCGCGCCTGCTCATCGGCCGCGAGTCGAAGAACGACATTGCCGTGCACGACGTGAACGCATCGCGCACGCACGCCGAGCTGCGCTTCGAACCGCAAGGCGTATGGACTATCACCGACCTCGGCTCCACGAACGGCACCCTGGTGAACGGCCGCGAGGTTGCCACCCAGCCGCTCTCCGAAGGCGACCGCATCACTATCGGCATGACGAACTTCATGTTCACCCAAGCCTGAGCGGAAACGGAAGGATAACCCGTGATCGACGTCGTACTTCTTATCGTACGCCTCCTGTTCGTCGCGCTACTGTACCTGTTCCTGTTCGCAATTATGAAAACGGGCATCGGGCTGGTGCGCGGCCAGCGCAAGAAGGAACGCACCTGGAACCTCTCGGTGGAGAAGGGGCCGAAGGAGCTGCGCGGCGTATCCATCGTCGTTCGCGGGCCCGTCATCGTGGGCCGCAGCCCCGGAGCCGACATCGTGGTGGGTGCCGGATACGTGTCCGGCCGCCATGCGCGTTTCCAGCTTATGGGGCAGAACCTGTTCGTTGAGGACCTGGGATCCACGAACGGCACGGGCGTGAACGGCCAGCCCATCACCGAGCCTACCGCTCTTCGGAACAACGACGTCGTGAACGTGGGCGACGTGGCCATTCGCGTGAGGTTCGCCTAATGGCCGCCGATCGTTCGTACAAATCCACTCCGCGCACCCGCAAGGGGGCGCTCACCTCGTTCGGCAGCCGCACCGACATCGGCTGCCTTCGCGATCACAACGAGGACAGCCTCGTGGTCACGCCGCCCCTGTTCGCCGTCGCCGACGGCATGGGCGGCCACGCCGCAGGCGAAGTGGCGTCCGAGATAGCCGTGCGCGTGCTGTCCGAACTTGCCCCCGAACATCCTGACGGGGAAGCGCTCGGCCGCGCCATCGAGGAGGCGAACCGCGCCGTCATCCAAGCAGCGCGCGAAGGGCGCGGCCGCCAAGGCATGGGAACCACCATGACCGCGGCCATGCTGGAAGGCGAGCGACTGGTCATCGCCCAGGTAGGCGACTCGCGCGCGTACCTGCTGCACCAGGGCAAGCTCCAGCAGCTCACGCGCGACCACAGCCTGATGGCCGACATGATCGAGGCCGGGCAGCTCACGCCCGAAGAGGCGCGCACGCATCCGCAGCGTTCGGTGATCACGCGCGCGCTGGGCAGCGACGCGCACCTCCACCCCGACATCTACGAGATCAACGTCGAAACCGGCGACCGCCTGCTCATCTGCTCCGACGGCCTGTCGGGCATGATCTTCGACGACCAGATCGAGAATACCCTGCGCCGCGTGCAAGACCCGCAGCGCTGCGCGTCGCAGCTGGTGAACGAGGCTATCGCGGCGGGCGGCCACGACAACGTCACCGTCATCGTGGCCGACGTGACCGGCTACGCCGAAGTGCGCCGTAAGAAGCTTGCGCGCAAGACCAAGCTGTCCATTGCGCTGGTGCTGGTGCTGTTCGCGGCCATCGTCGCCGGAGCCGCCTGGGGCACGCAAACCTACCTGAACACCGCCGCTTATCTGGCAAACGACAACGGCAAGGTGGCCGTTTATCGGGGGGTTCCCGGCTCGGTGCTGGGGCTGTCGTTCTCGCACCTGGAACGCACCACCGACGTGACGGTGGCCGATCTGCAACCAGGCGTGGCTAACCGGCTGAACGAGGGCATTCGCGTGGACGACATGGAAGCGGCCGATGCTCTCGTGAAGGAGTACGAGGACGAGATCGCCGCACGCTCCAAGAACCAGGCGGAAGGCGGCAACGCCGAAAGCGGCCGAAACGCGGACGCGAAGGATGCGTCGGACGCTAAGAACGGCGGTGCCGCGTGACGCGCCGCAATGTAGAACTCGTCCTGCTGCTGGTGGCGGCGCCCGTGGTGGCGCTGCTGTTCGCCATGATCGCCATCAACCAGGGGCAATCGCTCGACATGACCACCCTCGGCGTGCCGGCGGCCATCTTCGTGGCCTTCGTCATCGCGCACCTCGCCGTGCGCAAGTTCGCCGCCAACGCCGACCCGGCCCTGCTGCCCCTCTCGTTCGCGCTGTCCGGAATCGGCATCGCGTTCGTCACCAGCCTGGCGCCCAACCTGGCCGTCGGCCAGGTGATGTGGTTGTTCGTGGGCGTAGCGTGCATGGTGCTGGTGCTGGTGTTCGTGCGCAACCTCGACAAGGTGGCGAACTACAAGTACACGCTCATGATCGTGGGCTTCCTGCTGCTGCTGTCGCCGCTGGTTCCGGGCCTCGGCCAGGAGATTTACGGCAGCCGCATCTGGCTGCATATCGGCAGCTACTCCTTCCAACCGGGCGAGATCGCCAAGATCGTGATCGTGCTGTTCCTGGCGGGCTACCTCGCGCAGAACCGCGAGATGCTGTCGGTGTTCACCTGGCGCGTGGGCCCGTTCAGGCTTCCCGACATCCGAACGTTGCTGCCGCTGCTGCTGATGTGGGGCATCGCGCTGGTCATCGTCGTGTTCGAGAAGGATCTGGGCAGCGCGCTCGTGTTCTTCTTCGTGTTCCTGGTCATGCTGTACGTGGCTACGGGAAAGAAGTTCTACCTGGTCATCGGTTTGGGTCTCATCGCCATCGGCGGCATCGGCGCGTTCATGGCCTTCGGCCACGTGCAGGTGCGCGTGAACACCTGGCTCGACCCCTTCGCCGATGCGCAGAACACGGGCTACCAGCTGACGCAGGCCATCTACTCCATCGCCGACGGCGACTTGTTCGGCGTCGGCATCGGGCGCGGCCTGGCCGAACAGATCCCCGTCGTTGAGAGCGACTTCATCTTCGCGGCCATCGCAGAAGAGATCGGCCTTCTGGGCGCGGCCGGCGTGCTGCTGCTGTTCCTGTGCTTCGCCGTGCGCGGCTTCGTGACGGCGGCGCGCGCGAAGAGCGACGTCAGCTCGTTTGTGGCCGTGGGTCTCACGTCCATGATCGTGCTGCAGGCGTTCATCATCGTAGGCGGCGTGACCAGGCTCATCCCGCTGACGGGTCTTACCCTGCCCTTCATCAGCCAGGGCGGCTCGTCGCTTTTGGCCAGCTTCATCATCGTAGGCTTCCTGCTGCGCTGCGGCGACGAGGGCACGGGCGTGGGTCAGGAGATGGCCAGCGCCACCACCTCGCTGCACGCCAACAGCGTACTGGGCCGCGTGTCGCTGGGCAAGCGCCTGAACCACAGCATGCTCTTGTGCTCCGCCCTGTTCGCGCTGCTGGTAGCGAACCTCACGCTCATCATGGTGGTGCAGGCCGACTATTACCAGAACATGCCGGGAAACAACCATACGCTTGCGAAAGAAGCGCGCTCGGAGCGCGGCACCATCGCCACGTACGACGGCGTGGTGTTAGCGCGCAGCGTGAAGGAGGAAGACGGCACCTACGAGCGAGAGTACCCGGCGGGCGACTTGGCCAGCCACGTGGTAGGCTACTCGTCGCCTCAGTTCGGCAACTCCGGCATCGAGAAGGCGTACAACGACACGCTGAAAGGCGAAGAGAACTTCGCATCGTGGACCGACGTGCTGAACTCGTTCGCCGGCATCGGCACCGCGGGAAACGACGTGACGCTCACCCTCAACTCGAAGATCCAGCAAGCCGCGCAGGATGCGCTTGCCGGACGCAAGGGCGCGTGCGTGGTGATGGATCCCGACACAGGCGCCATCCTGGCCATGGCCTCGGCTCCCACATACAACGCGGCCGACTTCGCGGCGGTCATCGAGCAGGCGAACGCGAACCCTGACGACAGCACCCTCGTCGATCGCGCGGCAGGATCGCTGTACGCACCGGGCTCCACGTTCAAGATCGTCACGCTGGCCACCGCGCTCGAGGACGACGTGGCCGACGAGGACACGGTGTTCTCCTCGCCCGGCACCATGGAGATCGGCAACGCAACCGTCTCTAACTTCAACAAAGCGAACTACGGCAGCCTCACCTTGGCCCAAGCAACCGAGCTTTCGTCGAACACGGTGTTCGGCCAGCTAGGCGTAGAGATGGGCGCTGACAAGCTGGTCGCCGGAGCCGAGAGCTTCGGCTTCAACAAGGAGATCGACTTCCCGCTGTACACGCCCGAATCACTCATGCCCTCGGCCGAGGACCTGCAAAAGAGTCCCTGGGAGCTGGCATGGGCAGCCGCCGGCGAGCCGGTGGGAGACACCACGCGCCCCGGCCGCGAGAGCCCGGCCGGCCCCCAGGCCACCGTGCTCGAGATGGCCATGGTGGGCACAGCCATCGCCAACGACGGCGTCATCATGCAGCCCTACCTCGTCGACAGCGTGAACAACGCCAACGGCGAACGCAGCTTCTCGGCCTCTCCGACGAAACTGATGCAAGCCGTCAGCAAGACCACGGCCGGACGCGTGCGCGACGTGCTGCTGGGCGTCGTGCAGAACGGCACCGGCACCGCGGCCGCCATCCCCGGCATCGACGTAGCCGGCAAAACCGGCACCGCCGAGAAGGAGAACGGCAACGACAGCTGGTTCGTGGGCATGGCGCCGGCCGAGGATCCGCGCGTCGTGGTGGCCATCGTCATCGAGGACGGCGAAGAGGGAGTGGGAACCGCTAAAGCGCAGAATGTATTGAAAACAGCTTTGGAAGTTCAGGGACTTTTGTAGATAAGGTATGCTGATGGCCCGTATACTGTCTGGAAGAAGTATACAGCCCAGCATGTAACCTAAAGGAGCTAAAACGTGACCGGAAACATGATAGGCAGGGTATTCAACAACCGCTACCAGATAACCGAGCGCATCGGCATCGGCGGTATGGCAGAGGTGTACCGGGCGCAGGACAACGTGCTTGGCCGTCTGGTCGCCGTGAAGGTCATGCTGCCCCAATACGCCGCCGACCCGAACTTCACGCAGCGCTTCAAGCAGGAAGCCGCCGCTGCAGCCAACCTCCAGAGCCCCTACATCGTGAACGTGTACGATTGGGGTCAGGACGAGGGCACCTATTACATCGTCATGGAGTTCGTGCGCGGGTCCGACCTTAAAACCGCCATCATCGAGCGCGGCGCCATCAACCAGCGCAAAGTCGCCGAGATCGGCTCGCAGGTATGCCAGGCGCTTTCCGTGGCGCACGGACTGGACATCATCCACCGCGACATCAAGCCGCAGAACATCATGGTGCAGCCCGACGGCAACGTGAAGGTCATGGACTTCGGCATCGCGCGCGCGAAGAATTCCGTCATGACCCAAACCTCCTCGGTGCTGGGCACGGCTCACTACATCTCCCCCGAGCAGGCGCAGGGCAAGGACCTCACCGCCACCAGCGACATCTACTCGCTGGGCATCGTGCTGTACGAGTCGGCCACGGGACGCTTGCCGTTCGACGGACCCGATGCCGTGAGCGTGGCCATGAAGCAGGTCAACGACCTGCCCGTGCCGCCGCGCGAGATCAACCCCGATATCGATCCCGCGCTCGAGGCCATCATCATGAAGGCCATCGCGAAGAACCCGGCCGACCGCTTCGCCACCGCGAAGGACATGCGCCTCGCGCTGAACGACTACCTGGCCGGACGGCCCGTCAACCTGGGCGAAGGCTTCACCAGCGCCGAGACCGTGGTCATGGGCGGCGTGGTGCCCCCCGTCGGCGTGGCCGACGGCACGGCCGTCATGCCCGCGATGGGCGGCGTCAGCCCCGCATCCCCCACCGCGGCGCAGCGCTCCTACAACGCGAACAACACCAGCGGGAAGAAGAACAACAAGAAGACCATCGCCATCGTCATCGGCATCATCGCGGCTCTTGCCGTGGTAGGCGGCATCGCGTTCGCCCTCATGTCGGGCAGCGGGAACGACAAAGACAAGGTCGCCGTTCCCAGCGTGGTAGGCCAGACGGTGGATCAGGCCACAGCCGCCATCGAAGGAGCCGGTTTCGAGCTGGGGAAGGTGGAGGAGTCGTTCGACGACAAGGTCGAATCCGGCAAGGTGATCAGCCAGGATCCGAAGGGCGACAGCAAGCAGGCCAAGGGCACTAAGATCAACCTCACCGTGTCGAAGGGCGTGCAAGAGATCACCGTGCCCGATCTGACGGGCATGACTGCCGATCAAGCGCAGAAAGCGCTCACGGCCAGCGGGCTGAAGTACGCAAAGGGAGCCGCCGAGTACTCCGACACCGTCGAGAAAGACCACGTGGCGCGCCAGGACATCGCAGCAGGCGAGAACGTAGCCAAGGACACCGTGGTCACGTACTACCTGTCGCTAGGCTCCGAAGGCATCGAGGTTCCCAACGTGGTGGGCATGTCGCGCGGAAACGCCGTGACCACGCTGAATAACGCAGGCCTGATCGTGGATACCGACAACTACACCTACGAGGCCAGCGACCAGCCGGAAGGCACGGTGCTCGCCCAAACACCCGCAGCAGGCTCGAAGCTGCAAAAGGACGGCTTGGTGGCGCTAACGCTGAGCAAGGGGCCCGAGAAGAAGACGTTCTCCGTCGCGGTCAACGCGAATGGAGGCGGCAAGATCTCGGCCAGCGCTTCGTCGGTAACCGAGGGCGACAGCGTCACCATCACCATCACGCCCGATAGCGGCTACGAAGTAGCATCGGCCAGCGGCTTGGACGACGTGCCGAAGTCAGGCGGCACCTTCACCATCTCGAATGTGAAGGCGAACGTCAACGTGAACGTGACCTTCCAGGCAGTTACGCCATCCCCCACGCCGGATCCCAAGCCAACCGACGACACCAACAAGAACTAGGAATCTCCGCGATGCGTCTTCGGGCGCATCGCTTTTTTTATGCGTCCTGCAAGGCGTCCTGCAAGCTCGGGGCAAGCCGGACGATTAATGCTACAATATCAAACGCGCCTCCGTAGCTCAGGGGACAGAGCACCGCTCTCCTAAAGCGGGTGCCGCGCGTTCGAATCGCGCCGGGGGCACCATCTGATCGCAAAACGGCGCCTCTCGGGCGCCGTTTCTTCTTGCAAGCCGGAAGCGCGTTCCGCCCTCCTCCTACTGGTACTCGCGCAGAGCCCCTTCCTTCAATACGAGGATCACGCAGGTTCCCTTGCCGAGCTCGCTTTCCACTTCCATATGCGTACCGGGACCGAAGTAGCCGCAGATTCGATCGTGCACGTTCTTCACCGCGATGCCGAGGCCGAGCGACGATTCGGGATGAAGAATGTTGCAGCGCGCCTCTTCGGTCATACCCACGCCGTTGTCGCACACGCGCACAATCACGTCGTTGCCCGTGACCTCGCCCGTCACCTCGATAGTCAACTTCCCCTCGCTCGGCATGGCGTGGCGTACAGCGTTCTCCACGAGCGGTTGCAGCAAAAAAGGCGGCACCAGCATGTCTTCCACACGAGGATCGATCCGCATCTCCATCTCCACGCGGTCGGCACCGAAACGCGCCACTTCGAACGTGAAGTACCGCTTCGTTTGCTCCATCTCACGCGCGAACACGATCAGATCGGCGGAGTCTTCAAGCGTTCGGCGATAGAACACGGCGAATTCGCGCAGCAACTTGCGCGCCGTTTCGGGGTCGGTGCGAATGAGTGAGGCGATGGTGTTGATGGTATTGAACAAGAAGTGCGGATTGATCTGGCTTTGGAGCATCTTCAGCTCCATGCGCGTGGCCAACTGCGTCTGCTCTTCCAGCGCCGATGCCGCCATCTGCGTGGACAGCAGTTTGCCGAACCCTTCGGCGATGGACTTCTGCGTCTCGCTGATGTGCTTCGCTCGGCGATAGTAGAACTTGAGCGTGCCCTCGACGTTGCGGCCTACGGCAAGCGGCACGATGATGGCCGCCTTGATATTCGACGACTCGCTGGGGAAGCCGATATCTTCGGGCGTGAACAGGATGCGCAACTTGCCGTCGGCGAGCGTGGCATGGGTCGCGTGGGTGCGGATGATGCTGCCCGGCAGGTTCTGAGCTTCCTCGAAGCCTGCGTATCCCAAAATCTGCTTTTTGTCGGTGATAGCCACGGCGATAGCCGCGGTGGACGGCAGCAGCAACCCGCAGATCTTCTGCGCGGCCTTGTAATCCATGCCGTCGTTCATGCAGGTCAGCGTTTGGCTAGCCAGCTTCAACATGGAGTCAGACTGACGAGCGCGCACCGAATCGGGATCCATGATGAGACGGATGACCACCACTATGGACAGCGTGAACACCACGCCTGCGCATACCATGATTGCCACATTGCGATACGGCACCGCGATGGACCACAGCAACACAAGACCCGAAAGCGCCGTCACCGTGAACATGAACATCTCGAGCGTGAAGAAGCGCGGCAGCGCCGATTTCGACTCCCTGGTCTCTTCCTGCATGGTACCTCCCCGCGTTGCTCAACCCTGCCCAAGCAGCGCGCTTGAGCCCATCAGCCCAGTATACCGAATTCGTTGAGAACAAGTATGACGGCGGCCACAATCAGGAAGAAGCCGAAGACGAAGCGCAATGCGAGCTCGGGAACCACCCGCACAAGACGCGCGCCGATGACCGCGCCGGGAATAGAGCCCACGGCGATGGCAATGCCCGCCGCGTAATTGATGTTTCCCAGCAACGCCTGCTCGACGACGCCGGGAATGGCGAGGATCATCACGGCGATCAGCGACGTGCCGGACGCCTGGCGCATCTCGATGCCGATAAGAGACAGCATGAGGGGCACCATGATGAACCCGCCGCCCACGCCGACGTAGCCGGATGCCACGCCCGCGCCCAGGCCGATCCCTGCGCCGATGAGCAGCTGCTTGCGCGTGAGTTTGCGCGGCACAGGGTCGACGGCAGCGCCAGCCTGTGCGCTCACCTTCGTCGGATCGTCAATCGCGTCGTCGTTCGCCGCAGCGTCGCCTACACGCTCGATGGCGGCTTCGTCCGGCTCGATCGTGCTGCTCGACGCTGCATGCTGTTGCGTGCGGTTCTGCGAGCGCATCTTGAAGGCCTTGCCCAGCATTTTCACCGCCGACCAGCCGATGATGAGCGCCGCAGCCACCATAATCATCCAGGCGGGCGAAATCTGCGCAAGCCACACGCCCAAAGGCGAGGTGAGCGCTCCGCCGAGGCCTGCCGCCACGCCAAGCGACACGATGCACGTTTTATGGCGTATATGGGATGCCGCGCCCGATATGGACGTGGGAATAATGGCGAACAGCGACGTGGCCGTGGAAACGACGGGGCTCATGCCGAACGCCAAACGGAAGATGGGAACCATGACCGTGCCGCCTCCGATGCCCAGCAATCCGGACAAAATTCCGATAGCCACGCCGGCAATAGCCGGCAGCACGAACATAGCGAGCACATCCATAGTTTGACGCCCGATCCTTTCCCGATCTCTCAACACGCGAGCCGCTCAACTGCACGCCATCGTACAGCTTAGACTGCGCCCCGTGGAGGCTCCGTCATGCAAACGTTGCCGAGCGTGCTTATTTATTCCGCGACGTTCAGGCGAATCTCGCTCGTCACACCCGGATCGATGCCGGCCGCCGCGATGGCCGCCTGCGCCGAAGCAAGTCGATCGGCTCCGTTGCCGGCGCTGGCCTGGCGCTGCGCGGCCGACTGCATAAGCGCCGTACGCAGGATCTGATCGTTCTCCATGCGCGCCATCAGCTCCGGCCACACGAACTGGAACTCGAAGTACTTCGAGCAGTTGCGCTGGGCATACGTCGTCGCTTCGCCGGTGGCCGCCTTCGCCGCTTTCCGGTACGCCTTCTTGTCGGGGCGCGCCAAGCTCCTCAGAAAGGCGGTCAAACGAATGCGCTTCGTGATGCCTGGCTCAAGGAACGGGCCCGGATACGGCTCCAGCGAAGACGGCTTCACCTGCAAAAGGTCGATCTGCGTGCGGCTGTACTCCATCTTCCGGTATTCGTAGAGCCATCGGAAGATATCCTGACGGAAGCGCGTGCCCTCGCTCTCGGTTTCGGGAGGAAGGTGGCGCAGGCTCCACTGATTGTCGAACCAGATGTCCGAACCGTACATACGCAGGTCAAGCATGTAATCGAGATCTTCGCCGCGCGCGATCCAAGGATCGAACGACAGACGCTTGAACGCCTCTTTATGCAAAGCAAGGCAGCCGCCGCACGTATGGTTCGATCGGGAAAGACGAGGGCCGCGCATGGCCTTCGAGATCCATTTGTTGAAGGCCTTTCCCTGCTGCCAGAAATGGTTGTACCACTTGTCCTGGCTCTTCGACAGGTAGGAGCCTTCGGAATTGAAGTAGAAGCCGGTCTTGGCCAGGATGGGAATGCCCTTCTTCGTGAGCTTGCCCAGGCCGTACATGGCCTTCTGCAGGAAGTCGGCGTCATCCACCACTTCGTCGTCGTCGAGGAACACCACCGAGTCGAAGCCCAGCACGTCGGCCATCACCAGACCCAGGTTGCGCACCGCACCGTAGCCGGACAGGCCGATCTCCTTCTGCAGCTTGCCCAAACCCAGCTGCTCCATGCGCTGCTGGATAAGTGCCAGCTCGGGAGCGCCGATGACCACGGTGTTCAGCGAGGGAAAGCGCGAGACAACGCTTTGAACCTTCTCGGCCGCCTGGTTCTCGATCGACGGCTCGCTGACCACGAGCACGATGATCTGGCCGGCGCCGCGCACCTTCTGCAACGACGCAAGCAAACGCGGGAGCTCGCCGGGTTGCGAGATGGGAGTCGCGTGATCGTAGGTCGTGAGCACGCTGCCGCCTTCTTTGCGGCGACGCGCGGACACGAAAGTGGGGATCACAATAACGGGGTTCATGCACGTCCTTCACTCGGGTACAACTGCGAGGGCTCGGCCCAACCCCATATTGTAGCGATATACGCCCCGCAGCCTTGTCAATTCATCGAATCAGTGAAGGCGAGCTATTTGGTCATATATTAAAAGAAAGCAGGCGCGGCTCACGCGTTCCGCGCCTGCTTTCCCGCTAGCGGGCTACTGCCTTCTTCACCACGTCGAAGCGCTTGAGCGCGGAGAGCAGCGGAAGCCCCAACACGTAGATGACCAGGGCTTCGCCGAGACCGGTGGCCACCACGCCGAACAGGTACATGGGCAGGTACAGCCCGTCGAGCGCGATAGACGTGAACGGGATGGTGTAGTAGCCCAGGCCTTGCAGCAGAAGGGGTAGATACGCAGGCACGATGAGCGCGTTCGCGATCACGGGGCCCAGCAGCGCCAGCTTCGGACGCTCGCGCATTTTCCAACACCACAGCGCGCCAAGGAACGTGGCCAGGCTGCCGAACACCACGTCCAGCATGCCCAGCGCCCCCGTTCCGTTGATGGCGAGCGCCATAAGGTTCGCGATGATGCACCCGACAGTGAGGCCGGGCACGGCCGCCGGCGTAAGCACTGCCAGCACGCACACCGCCTCGGAGATGCGGAACTGCACCGGCCCCCAAGCCAGTCCTTGCAGCGCCAAAAGCGTGATGAGGGTGGCAGCCGCGTACACGGCCGCGATCATGCCCGCTTGGGCGACGTACGTCGTCTTCTTGTTCATGGATATGCTCCTGTTCTCCGCGCGGCGCGGTGCCGCGGGCTTTGGGCAGCTAGTAATCCGCGAGTGCAGGGCCCAACGATGCAAACGCGGAGCCGTCGACGGATGCGAGCGTGAGTTTCGCAACCGGCAAAGGCCGAAAGGAAGTATAGCAGAGGCGCGGCCGAGGGCGCACGGTAAAAGCACGAGGGGCGCCGCATGTCGCAAGCATCGAACACGGGGACGAACCGCCCTGCTTGCTATGCACGCCATGAAGCGCTTTTTGCACAAAAACCCGCGACGTTCGATAACAAGAAGGCCCGAAAGCGCGCCCAAGGGTGCAGCTTTCAGGCCTTCGATTATGCACGATGCTCTGACCTGGCGCTTCACATTATCGCGCAGAAGCCTATCGCAAGCGAACGGTCGGCGAAATCACACATCGGCGCTTTTTGTGCGTAGAAGCACGCGGAGCGTGCATCACGCTGGATTCTGCACGGCATCGCCTACGCGCCCGGACTCCTCCTTGCGGCGGTCGACCGCGGCGCGGCGGATGCGAAGGACGGCGTAGCCTACGAACACCACCGAGTACACGGCGACGGCCATCTGCGCAGGAGCGCCGCCGCGCAGGGCGGAGGGCACCAGCATGAGCAGCAGATGCACGTACACGAGGCCCCAGAAGGGATACGCCAGCAGCTGCACGCGCTTCCACGTCTCCTTCTTCATGCGCTTCTTCACCACGTTGAACGACGTCACCCCCAGCACGACCAGCAGCGCGAACAGCGCCAACGCAAGCGCAAGCGCCACGGCGACATTGGTTTGCGGCAGCCCCGTCGAGAGGTTGGCCGCGTACGAGGAGAGGTAGATGGCCATGTGGCCCAGCGACAGCAGCCACGCCATGATGGACAGCTCGGCGCGGATGGGACGCAGGTACGTCGCCACGCGCGAGTCGCGCGCGAACACCCCGATGTACATCACGACGGCGAACAGCGCGGTAGCCAGCGTGCACTTGTGCAACAGCAGGAACAGCGCGTCGTACAGCATCGGCGGTAGTCCCGCGAACGAGCCGACCACGAACAGCACGTCAAGCGTGGCAGCCAGGGCGTAGAACGCCAACGGACACGACTTGATGGGCCGCTTGCATGCGAACGCGAATGCCACAGCGCCCGCAAGAACCAAGATGAGCGTCATGAGTGCACCTCCATCACCGTCAACGCCAGCGCCGCGAACGCGCAATAGGGCTTCTCGGCCGCAAGCTCCTGCGTGCGCTGCATGAACGCAGGGAGCCACGCTTGCGCATGCTCGCGCTCAAACGTCTGAATGCGCTCGGTCCAAGCAGCGACAGCTTCGGCATCGTCGCAGTTCAGAGCATCGGCGAGCTTCGCGTACAGATACGACAGGAATTCGAACTCCTCGAACACGCTATCGCACGGCTCTTTGCGCGCATTCTTCGCCACCACGCCCGCCTCGCGCATCAAGCGCTCTACATCCAGCGTCACCGGCGTGCGGAACAGCGCGGGAACGCCTTTCATCCCCCGCTCCACGTGCAGAAACGCGCTTTCGTACGGGAAGATGGGGGTGTGGCCGCCGGGTGCCAGGTACAGGCGCGAGTACACGATGCGCATATCGGCCAACAGATCGGCCGCCGACGCATCGCGCCAAGCAGCAAGCGCTTCAGCCGTCGAATCCGCCGCCGCCGGGTCGGCGCCCGCATCGAGCAGGCATGCCCGGGCATCGTCGGCGAACGACCCGTCGACCAGCCCTTGCGCCAGGCGCTCATCGGGATACGCGAACGCGCACGACAACAACTCGAACGCATCGGCCTTCCCCACCGCCCGCTTCACCGCTTCTTCTCGCCCCATAAGTCCCCCTTGTTCCGACATCTTCGCCCCAAAAACACGCCACAGCGCGTGAGGCGTGTTTTTGGAGCGAAGATGCCCCGTGCGCCGGAGCCTAAAGGGGGCGATCCCCTTTAGGCCGTCAGCGCCTTATTTACTGCAAGTAGTATACGCTCGGTTTCGTGCCGGCTTCCTCGTTGAGGAACATCGTCTCGCGTCCCTCGATGGCCTTCGACACGTCCGACTCGGGATCGTCTAGGTCGCCCCAGTAGCGCGCGCGGCCCGGGCACAGCTGCATGCAGGCGGGCACGTCGCCGCGGTCGATGAGGTTCTTGCAGAACGTGCACTTCTCCACCGTGCCACCCTTATGCGGCGGGGCATCGTACTCGCCCACCACGACGTCGAGGTAGTACTCGGGGCTCTTGATCAGCGTGCGCACGCCCTCGTACGGGCACGCCTTGATGCACGACTCACACCCGATGCACAGCTCGCTGTCCACCGAAACGATGCCCGTCTCCTCGTCCTTGGCGGTAGCGCCCGTCGGACACACATCGAGGCACGCAGGCTTCTCGCAATGCTGGCACTGCATCGGAAGGAAGTTCAACGTGCAATTGGGGAACGTGCCACCCGCGTTGTCGTTTGCGAGAGCCCCGCGCACCACTGCCGTCCCCAGCGTGTTCCAGTCATCGTCCGCCTTGGTGTACACCACATTGTACGAGAGGTCTTTCGGAAGGTTATTCGCAAACTTGCAAGCAGTCGCACAAGCTTGGCAGCCAATGCAGCGACGAAGATCAATAGCCATTCCGTATCGAGTCATATTCCCAACCTCCTAGAGCTTTTCGATGGCCACGGCGCAGTCGAAGTACGACTGGTTCCTGCAAGCCTGGTTGTAATCATTGAACGTGGTACGTGCGAGATCGCCATCTATATGCTCACGCGTCAGGAAGCTGCGAGGGCAATGGAGCGACTTGCGCTGCTGCCCCGCGTTGAGCACGGCGAGCAAGGTGACGGATCCGCGATCGTTGTAAAGGCGAATCTCATCGCCCTCTTCAATGCCAAGCTCGGCGGCATCTTCGGGATTGATGCGGCACACCGGCTGCGCTTCAAACTCTTTCATATAATCCACGTCGTACCATTGCGTGTGCGTGCGCGTGCGCATATGCTCGCAGCAAATGGTGAAGGGGAACTGCTCGCGTATGGGATTGCCGAGATCTGCCTCGCGCGCCGGCTCCCAGTAGCAGGAGAACTTCTCCTTCTCAAGATCAACCTCTTGACCCATGTTGTAATCAGGCTTAGGAGCTTCACGATAGAACATGGCCCGCTTCGATGCCGTCTTGAAGATACCGCCTTCGAAAGCGACAGCCGGCTCGGTGTCGCAGCGCAGGTAGTTCTTCTCGCGCACCTTGTCGATGGTGATTCCGTTCTCCTTGCCGAAGGGCGTTGAGAGGCAGGTGTTCAGGTATTCGTCAGCAGTGAACTGGAAGAAGTCGCCATAGCCCATGCCCTCGGCCAACAGCTTGTAAATCTCGAAGTCGGGCTTGCTCTCGTACAAAGGCTCGATGGCTTTCTGGTTCCACAGCAGATAGGGGTTGCCGTAATAGCGCACACGCAGGTCCTCGGTTTCGAACCAATGGCACGCAGGCAGCAGGATGTCAGCGTATAGAGAAGTGTCGTTCATGGTCATGTCTTGGATAACGATGAACTCGAGCGCCTTCATAAGCTCGATGGTCTCGTTCTGCTCCGTCTGGTTTGAGACGATGTTGGTGCACGAAGCGTAGAAAGCCTTGACGGGGAACGGCTCGCCAAGCTTTTGACCGCTCGATACGACATTGAAGAAGTCGCTCCAGTTGATTATGGCACCCACTCCTTGAGGTACCTCGCCTGTCGTGCTCGGCAGCTGGAGGCAGGCTTGCACGTTGCCTTCTCCGAAATTCGGCTCACCCGTGTACAGGCCCGAACCCGGCTTGCCCATCTGGCCGGCGACCAGAAGGAGCGTGTTAACGCACTTCGAGCTGTAGATGCCGTTGTTGTAATGATTGAGGCCGAATTTCATATCCGTCTGCACGTTGCCTTCTTGCGTGTACAGATGAGCGAGATGTTTGATGTCGTCAGCGCTCACGCCGGTCACTTCCGAGGTATGTTCCAAAGTCCACGGCGCGACGGCTTCTCGGATCATCTCCATCTCCGTTTTCACGGCATGCCCGGCAATCTCGGGAACGTCGCCCATAGCAGGCTTCTTGGCTTCGCTGTGAGCAACGGCCTCGCCGGCTTCTTCGTCCCACACAACGCACGGATCGACCTTCTCTTCTTGGCCTTGCGCGTTGGTGGTCGTAGTAGGTTCTACCCCCAAATCGCTCATGCGCAGGAACATGCCGTCTTCTTTGATGAGGAACGGCGCTTCGGTATGATCTCGCAGGAAGTCCGTCGCTTCCCAGCTCTGTTCGAGAATCTCGCGCACGACTCCCAGAGCAAGCGCGCCGTCGGTCGCAGGATGAACGGGAACGAACCAGTCGGCTTTCGAAGCCATGGTGCGGTAGGCGATGTCGATGACTACGAGCTCGGAGCCGGCATCGCGGGCCTCGAGATAAAAATGCGTGCGCTGCTTGTCCGACACCGCAGTGTCACCACCCCAGATCACATGATGGTCAGCGTTGGGAACGTCCGAAGCACGGTTTCCGGCCGAGCCGGGGCCGAACATGTAGGTCCAAGACATGGGCGTGGCGATATCGCGGTCCGGCAGAACACGGCTCGCCCCCATGACATTGAGCAGACGCGCCATGACGGAGCCTTCCGGGGCTCCTCCGCCAAGTTCGGCGGTGTTGCCACTACCCAGGAAGAACGCAATGGACGTGGGACCAAACTCGTCAATGTACTGCTTCCACTTATCGGTGATTTCGGAGATGGCCTCGTCCCAGGTGATACGCTCGAACTCTCCCGCGCCACGTTCGCCGACGCGACGCATGGGATATTGCAGACGCTCAGAGCTGTATACGCGCGCAGGCTGCGAGAGCCCCTTGGGGCAGATGCGGTCGAATTCCGGGCCGTCCTCGAAATGGCTCGCCGTGGTGCGGACGACCTGCCCGTCGCGAACATGGACATCCAGATAGCAGCCCTGGCCGCATTGGGAGCGGCAGGCACCGGAGAAGATTTGCGTCTCGGGGGCTCCCTTTTGCGGTTCGGCTTTTTCCAGGTTCTGGGTTTGGGGGCTGCAGCCTACCAGCGCGCCTGTCGCCGTCAGCGCCGCCGCACCCTTGATGAAGCTCCTGCGGGTGAACCCATGCGTTGCTTGTTCAGCCATGTGTGCTCCTCTCTTTTTCACTCCTCGGCCGCAAGGCCTTCCGATGCTCGCCCTTCGCAGATAGCGGGGAGGGGATCGCGTTCTGCGAAGGGCGGGGTGAAAAGCCTCGTTCCCCTGGCCTTTCATGAGTTTCACTTTACGGAGCGCCGAAGGATATTGCGATAAATCGGAAATAAGTTTTGCGTTAAAAAATTCTTAACCACGTATTAACGCCGCTGGTCAAAGAGCTGTTCGAGGCATTACAGCGATCAAGCGCCATCCAGCTCGAGCAACCAGGCATTGACGACCTCCGCCGCCTCTTCAGCGCTCATCCTCAAGTCAACGGCCTGAGCAGCCGCAAGGTAATCGTTAGCCCAATGTGGATAGACAACGACCTTCGTAGGCCATACCCTCGGTTCACGATCGGCCTTCACCGCTTCTTTCGCACGGGCTTCGAAAATGTCGATGACGGCACGCTTGATATCCGACTTAGAGGGATGCCCTGTCGAATCGGAAAGCTGCTTGATCAGCACGAGGTCGACCAGGTCTCTCGGTCGATTGTTTCTATACCCCTTGTCAGGGTCATGAGGATCGGTTGCCGCATGAATTTTTTGAGCCGCTTGATAGCACATGGCCATACCGACAAGCTTTTCCGGAGTAGGTATGCCAAAACCCTCAAGCGACGGCGCGGCGAAAGGCTCCTGGGCTGAACCCGCCATGCCTTCATCAGGAGACACTTCCACTTTAATCTTGCGCCAGGTTTTGTTCCTCAGAGAAACGGTTACGACGAACCTGCGCGGGCAGATGCTTTTGCCTGGCACCCTAATCTGCTCAATCTCCGAACGAGCGAACTCGAACGGCCCCCAATTTCTGCTAACGAACTGCTCGTCCATTAGTTCCAAGAATTCGTCCAAATCCCCACGGACTATCCCGTCGATATCTTTAGTGGCTCTTGAAGCGAGGCCGAACACGTGCTGGAGAAGCGTGCCGCCCTTCAGCGAGAACCTGCACGCATTGTCATCATCGACCACTTGTTGAAGCATGGCGGTTATAACCGTCGAAGCGATGAGCCATCTCACCCTTCCACTCGCAGCAATACCGAAATCAGCTTCGGCATGATCGATCCATGAGTCTAGAACACCAGCGTTTCTGGGCTCTTTGCCTCGGGGCTTCATGCCGGCCATCAGCTCATGAAGGCTCTCCTCTTTGTTCTTGCTCATCAGCTCCCCCTACCATCGCTTCGAACCGCTCGGCCTCCCTTTTTCCCAGCAGCCCCCTTTTCCTGCCGTTTTCGACAGCCTGCTCCAACAAGTAGCGCGGCGTTCCGGTAGCCGCGCACTGCTCGATCGCAGTAGCCAGCTTCACGCAGCGCATCCCTTCCCACCAACCAACTTGTTTCGCGTCCACCGTTTCATAATGGATCGCATAACCCTCGCCGCCCTTCCTACGAATCCGGCGCCCGCCATCAACTACTACATGTATCGAAGTGGGATTCACATCGCAAACATCGTACGCATCGAGCGCCGTTTCATGGCTGAGCGCAGCTTCGTCGCACCCCGTCCATAAGAGCGCCAACATGAACCTATCGAAACTCGCCGGAGGTACTTGGGGAACGCGATAGACGCTGCGAACGACGCGCTCGAGCCTTCCTCTTTTTACAAGCATGGCCAGAGAAGGCGCGCTTACCCCTGCTTCTTCCGCTTGAGCAGTCGTCACGAACCCGTATTGGTCTAGAGCCACTTCGCGAAGACGATCTATGTCGAATACAACTTCATTCATGTCAAAATATTAACACGGTGTGAATATTTTGACAAACCAAAACTAGGCTGCGCAAAAAGTAAACACGGTGTTCACTTTTTTGCAAGCTTGTTGCTCCGCGGAAGCCGAAGCCGCGGCAGCGGCTCTCACTCCAAGGTGTCGGCCATCTTGTAGCCTACCCGCTGGACGGTGAGCAGGTACTTGGGCTCCGAGGGGTTCTCCTCGATCTTCTCGCGAATCTTGCGGACGAACACGGTGATGTTGTTCGTGGGCTTGCAGTCGGCATCCGACTCGCCCCAGATGTACTCCTGGATCTGGCTGCGCGTGAACACCTTGCCCGGATGCGCGGCCAGAAACGCCACGATCTCGAACTCCTTCGTGGTCAGCGCCACCGGGCGCCCCTTCACGCGCACCTCGTATTCGCCGAACCGCACCTCCAGCTCGCCGATGCGCGCCACGCCCTCGCGGTTGCGGCAGCGGGCGAAATCGATGGTGTCCTTGTGGCGACGGATGTTCGCCTCGATGCGCAGCAGCAGCTCGGTGGAATCGAACGGCTTCGTCACGTAGTCGTCGCCGCCGGCGCGGAAGCCGATGCTCTTGTCCACGATGTCGCACTTCGCAGACAGGAAGATCACCGGGATGCGGCGGCCCTGCTCGCGGATGCGCGCGCAGAGATCGAAGCCGTTCGTGCCCGGCAGCATCACGTCCAGCAGCAGCAAATCGGGATGCTCGCTGGCCAGCAGCTCCAGCCCGCTTTCCGCATCCCTAGCGCCGCAGAACGCGTAGCCGTTCGACACCAGCAGCTGCTCGAGCGCTTGCCGCAGGTTGTCCTCGTCGTCGATGACCATGACCTTATACATCGTCCTCCCCCTCTATCTCGCCCACGATCGCGCTCGCGGGAATCGTGATGACGAACCTGCTGCCGCGACCGAGCTCGCTTTCCACCGACACGGCGAACCCTTGCATGTCGCCGTATTCGCGCACCAGTGCCAAACCGAGGCCGCTGCCGTTGTACTTACGCGTGGACGTGCTGTCCACCTGCACGAACCGCTCGAAGATGCGCGCCTGGTCCTCGGGCGCGATGCCGATGCCGTCGTCCACCATCGACAACGTCACCACGCGCGCCTCGGCGTCGTACGCCACGCGCAGCTCGATGGAGCCGCCGTCGGGCGTGAACTTGATGGCGTTGCTGGCCAGGTTCTCCAGCATGCGCGTCGTCTTCTCGTAGTCGCCGTTGACCAAGGGCACGTCCGACGCCACCTTCGTGCTGAACGACACCTCGTACTTGCGCGCCAGCGGAGCCATGGTGCCCTTCACCGATGCCGCCACGTCGCCCAAATCCATCGGCTCGCAGGTGGCGCGCATGCCGCCCGCATCCGAACGCGCGATGTCCAGCATGTTGTTGATCATGTTGAGCAGGATGCGACTGTTCTTCTCGATCTCCTCCCACGAGCGACGGTCGTGCTCGTTGGCCGGGTCGCACGCCTCGCGCGATATCTGCGCGAACGTGATGATGGACGTCAGCGGCGTGCGCAGCTCGTGGTTCACCATGCTTAGCAGGTCGGACTTGAACTGCGTCTCCTGCGCCAGGTCGGCGTTAAGCTGCTCCAGCTTGTCGCGCTGGCGTTCCAGCAGGGCGTTCGCCTCGCGCAGGTCCACCGTACGCTCCTGCACCTGCGATTCCAGATGCTCGTACATGCCCCGCAGCTCGCCCGCCATGTCGTTGAAGCCGGCGATGAGGCTCCTCACTTCCTTCGCGGCGAAGCGCTGGCTGACGGACGCGCCCAAGCGTCCCTGTTTCAGCTCGCCGAACGCCGCGTGCATGCCGCCCAACGGCCGCAGCACGAACACAGTGGTCACCACCAAGATGACCAAGCCGATGAACACGGTGATCAACAGGAAGTACGCCATGTCTCGGATGACGTTGCCGCGCATGGCCGCCTGCTGCTGATCGAGGGGGATCACGATGCTGATTGCCCCGCCGACCGACTCGAGCGTCCAACCTTCCTTCGCGTGGTCGGTGATGTCGAGCTCGCCGACCGGCTCGCCGTGGCATTCGAGGCAGCTGTCGTCCACTTCGAGCGCTTGCAGGTAGCGGAACCGATCCTCGCCGTCGAACGGGGCCACGCCGTAGTACTCGGTCACCGAACGATCGGCGTTGAACGCCTCGAGCGCCTTCGTCTCGAACTCGTCGGGAATATCCTGCTCGCTGCGCGGGTCGAAGTTCGTGTACCGGATGTGGTAGTCGCTGCCCGCCGAGAACAGCCGGCCGACGCTCTTGCCCACCACCGAGCAGTGCAGGCCCTTGAACTCGTAGCCGCCGCTGGACGAATTGTTGATGATGCTTTGGGAGTTGTCCATGAACTGCCACACCGCGTCCATCTCGCGCGCGAACGTGCGCGCTTCCTCCAGCATGGCCTGCTCGGTCTGCCGCTGCTGCGAGTACAAATCGAACGCGACGAACGCGAAAAACGACACGGCGAACACCGCCGTCAGAGCGGCAAGATAGATGGTCTTCAGACTGAAAGCATGCTTCCCCATGAGCGCCCCCTACGCTGCGTTCGGAAAAATTCGCAGCGTGCAAGCACCGTAGCATAATCGTCTGATCGAAGCAAAGCTGCGACAAGGAATCAGCGACCTGGGGAAACACATGCATTCGCATCGCTCATCTGGCTATTATGATCTCGTTGCTCAAAGAGCGAAAACCTCAGCGCTTCTTGCGCGGCCTGCCCTTTTTGGGCGTTTTTCCCCGGTCGGAGGCTTTTTCGCCGCGCATGCGGCGAGCCTCTTCGCGGCGCGCGCGCAGGTCTTTCGTCTCCTGGCGAAGCGCCTGGTACGATGCGTAGCGCTGTTCGCTGATATCGCCCGACTCGACGGCGGCGCGCACGGCGCATCCCGGCTCGTCCTCGTGGCTGCAATCGCGGAATCGGCAGCGCTCGGCCGCCTCCTCGATATCCGCGAACGCTGCGCCGATGCCGGCATCGGCCTCCCACAGGCCCAGTCCGCGCACGCCCGGCATGTCCATGATGAAGCCACCGCCGGGAATGGCCACCATCTCGCGGCTCACCGTGGTGTGCCGGCCCTTGCCGTCGCGGTCTCGCACGGGGGTTGTTTCTTGCAACTCGTGTCCTACCAGCATGTTGATCAGGCTCGACTTCCCCACGCCGCTTTTGCCGATGAGCACGGCCGTGGTGTTCGGCGGCACAAGCGCGCGTACCGCTTCCACGCTGGAAGGATCGTCGGCCGACACGACGACGGTCTGCACGTCGGGGCCGGCCAACGCGCGCACGCGATCGCGCACCGACGCCACTTCGGCATCGCTTTCGGCGAGATCGGCTTTCGTCAGCACCACGGTCACGGCCGCACCCGTCTCGTAAGCCAGCACCAGCTCTCGCTCGAGCCGCCTCACGTTCACGTCTGATAGCGGTTGCGCCACGAACACACGGTCGAAATTCGCAGCCAGCACCTGCGGGAGCGCGCGTTCGGTGGGATCTTTGCGCACGAACGCGCGCGTGCGCGGCAGGATACTCTCGATGATGCCCTTGTCATGGCCCTCCGGCACGGTCACCTCGACGAAGTCGCCGATCACGGCGCGCACTTCCTCGCCTTTCACCAGCGCGGTGGCATGCTCGCAACGCACGAACGACCCCTCGTCGGTGCGCACGAGCGGATATCCTCGATCAAGCTTGACGACCTGGCCTCTTTGCAAAAGCCCTCCTTCGAGTCACGAACAGCGCGCCTACCGCTGCCGTTCCCTCAGCCAATAGAACACGCCCAGCATCACCAGTCCGACGACCACCACGACAATGCCCGGAACGAACGCGTTGAAGTCGAACTCGTCGGGATGGCGTTCGCCCGGCGCGATGACGGTCACCGCCTCCGCATGAAGGTCGCTCTGGCCTTCATGATCGGCGCACACGAGATGGAACGTGCCACGCACTTGCAAGATGGTGCCCGTAGTACCATACTCGCCGAACGTGTCGATCTTCGATGCCGATTCGTTGCTCATATACACCGAGATCGTCGCAGAATCGCCCTGAGAGGAAAGCGTGATCCACCGATGCCTCCCCGACACGCCGGCACGGATGCTGTCGCCGATGACCTCGCCTGTTACCTGCACGGTCTGATTGTCGTAATAGGCATCGGCGCCGCTGAGGTCGACGATGGACGTGTCGTAGATGAACGAGCTGTCGGGCAGTTGCTGCGTGTTCACCGCATTGTCGCCCTCGGCAGGCTCATCGGCATGCGCGGCAGCCGGCAGCGCAAACACCGCCGCAAGCAGCACGGCCAGCACCGCGACGAAACGCACGAACGCAATCGGCAGCGGCAGCGGTTGACGGGTTCCCCACCTCATGACTTCAACACCCGCCTTTTCGGATTGAGCGACACGATAATCTCCGCCACCAGAGCCAACAGGGTGACGAATTCCAGACGACCTGCCCACATCTGCGCGATGTAGAAGAGCTCCAACGACGGAGACATGCCCGGAGCGGCAAGCCCCGACGACACGCCGCCGTTGCTGGCCATGGCCACCGATTCGAAAATGGCCTGCGGCGCCTCGTAGCCATGCGCGATGCCCACCAGCGTGCCCACCGCGTACGTGGCCACGTACAGCACGAACACCGTCATGGCCTCCTTCACGACTTCCGGTGAAAGAATGCGCCGGCCCACATGGTTGTACGACACCACGACGCGCGCCGAATCGGGCGCAAGCGCCTCTTTGATGGTGGCGACGATGGACTTCATGATGATGCCCATGCGGCTGAACTTCAAGCCGCCCGAAGTGGACCCGCCGCTGCCGCCCACGGCCATGAGGATGGCCAGCACGAAGAACGCGCCCGACGACAGCGCGGTTGTCAGCTCGTTGGTGGTGATGTTCTGAAAGCCGGTGGTGGAGAACGCCGATATCACCATGAACAGCCCGCGTCGCAACATGGCAGGCAGACTGGAAAACTCGGGGCTTGCGCTGAGCGAGGCTGCCAGCACGCATGTCATCACGGCCAACCACAGCACCATCGTGCGGATTTCCAGATCGCGGAAGAAAACCTCCACGTGTCCTTTCCACATTTCGGAGTGCAGAACGAAGTTGATGGAGCCCAGCAACATAAGCAACATGAGCACGATCTCGAGCGGGAACCAATGATAGTACATGACGCTCTGGCTCATAGGGGCAAAGCCGCCCGTGGTGAAACCCGAGATGGCCAACCACAGCGATTGCAGGAACGCGCGCAGCGGTTCCATGCCGAGGAACAGGCACATGGCCGTGAGAATCACCGTGGCGACAAAGATCATGCCCATGCCGATCTTCGCGATGAACTGCGTGGTCTGCACAACGTTGGGCACCACATGTTCGCTACGACCCTCGGACATGTACAGGCTGGCTCCAGCGCGTTTGCCGAACAGACCGAACGACAACGCCACCACGATAAGACCGAAACCGCCCAACAGGTGCATCATGAAACGCCACATGTTGTCGGCGTTCGACAGGTGATCGAGATCGACGATGACGCTTGCGCCTGTGGTGGTGAGGCCCGACACGCCGTCGAACAGGGCATCGAGGTAGCTGAGGTAATGGCCCGACAGGTACAGCGGCACCGCCGCCACGAACGCGAGCACGATCCACGCGAACCCGGTAACGGCGAGCGCCTGCTGGCGATTGAGCCGACCCGGATCGATGCGCAGGAACCGCAGCGCCGATCCGACGATAAGCGCAATGCCGATGGTCAGCAGATAGTGCGTCGCAGGAGTCCACTCAGCGCACGCAAGAGCCGTGACGAACGGCACCAGCAGAGCAAGGCTGGAGAAGAGAACGAGCACGCCGAGATAATGGCCGATGACCCGAACGTCGTACAATGTGAACCGTTGCCACATTCTGCGTCTACCTTTGCCTCGAACCGCGCAAACGGGCGAGTGTTTCGATGTCGATCAACCCAGCACGATCCTTACCAAGATGATAAGCGCCCACAGCAGCAACAGGAAGCACGACAGCGACAGCAGCACCACGCTGTAACCCAGCAGCGGCGTCTCGATGACCTGTCGGATGTCCTTGTTCCTTTTGCGCATGCGGGTATTCTAGTACAAATGGCCGCTGTGCGATACGCCCGGCGCGGCAACAGACACAATGATGATGACTTGGGCGCCGCGAGGCTCGCAGGAAGGCCGTTCGACGCTCTCCATAATAAAGTTTACACGCGTAGCTATCGAAGCACGCATGAGCAAGGTATAATCCCACCATTCTTTGATCATTCGATCAAAAAACGCGAAGAGGAACGAGAAAGGTACGATCATGGCTCCTGAAAACGACATCGATTACTCGCTGTCGCGCGTTCCTGATGAAGCGAAACAGCCATTTTGGCGGATTCTTTTCATCAGGATCGGCGCGATCTGCTGCGTATCCCAGCTCATGTTGGGCGCGGCACTAGGCTACGGCCTGACGTTCTGGGATGCCTTCCTAGCAACCATGCTCGGCTCGGTGCTGCTTCAGGTGGTCAGCTGGGCGCTGGGCACGGCGGCCGCGCGCGAAGGCTTGTCCACCAGCCTGCTGTCCCGCTGGACCGGGTTCGGCAAGGTAGGATCCGCCCTGTTCGGCGGCGTGGTGGCTATCTCCATGGTGGGCTGGTTCGGCGTGCAGAACGCGGTGTTTGGCCAGGGCATGGCTGAAATCGTCCCGTTCACAGATTTCCTCGGCACGCAGGAGATCCTGCCCGGCATCATGGCTGGAATCACGCCCGAGTACATCTTCTGGGCCATCATCACCGGCCTGGGCATCACGCTGCTCGTGGTGTTCGGCATCAAGGCCATCGCGAACTTCGCCACGGTGTTCGTGCCGCTGTTCGTGATCGTGGTCATCGTAGCCGCAGCCATCATCCTGCAAAACCATTCGCTGACCGAACTTCTCACCACGGCCCCTCCGGGACCGGCGCTGTCGCTGGGCGCGGCAACCACCATGGTGGCGGGCGGCTTCATTGCGGGCGCCATCTGCACGCCCGACTACGCGCGATTCCTGAAGAACGGCACCCAGGTGTTCTGGATGACGCTCATCGGCACGTTCGTGGGCGAGTTGGGCATGAACCTGCTTGCAGTGCTGCTGGCGCACGCCATGGGCACCGAGAATATCGTCGACATCATGATGGGCACGTCGGGCATCATCGGCGTCATCATCGTAGTCGCCTCCACGGTGAAGCTGAACGACATCAACCTGTACTCGTCCAGCCTGGGCTTGGCAACCATGATCAACGCGCTGTTCAACAAGGCCATCAGCCGCAACGGACTCGTGTGGGCGCTCGGCATCGTGGGCACGCTGCTGTCGGCCATCGGCATCATCAACTACTTCACCAACTTCCTCACGCTGCTGGGCGTGGCCATCCCGCCCGTCGCCGGCATCATGGTGGTGGACTACTTCATCTTGAAGCGCAGCCGCGCGACGCTTGACGCTTCGCGCGCCAAGGGCGAGCTGCCCGAGAAGGTTGAGAAGTGGAACCCCATCGCCATCGTCTGCTGGATCGCCGGTTTCGCCGTGGGCGAGATCACCAGCATCATGAACGTGGGCATTCCGGGCCTGAACTCGCTGATCCTGGCCGGCGTGCTGTACTGGATCGTGATGAAGGTGTACGCCTCCATGAAGAAGGTGGACACCGTTACGTTCACGGAAACGGACCAAGTGCTGTAAGGCTCGCCGCGATGCGGTGGGTGTGGGCGGGGCGAAGCGAAAGCACACCCCACCGCCGCGAAAACCCCGATCAGCAATGCGAAGCCCCTGATCAACAATGCGAAGCCCCCGATGTTTCACGTGAAACATCGGGGGCTTCTTGCTTTGCGGCGACGTCTTCAGACGCAAGATCCTGTGTCGGACTTCGTTTTATGGGAGCAGCACCAGATCGTAAAGGTCGGGGCGACGGTCGCGCAGGTAGGGGCTGCGCTGGCGATAATCGACCACTTCGTTCAGGTCGAGCTCCACATGCAGCACCCCTTCGGCCTCTTCGGCCAGCTCGGCCACCACGTGGCCGCGCGGGTTGCACACCTTCGTGTGGCCCGGCATGACCAGCTGATCCTCGACGCCGTAACGGTTCACGGCCGCCACGAACGCAGTGTTCTCTAGCGCGCGGGCGGGCGCGTTCACGTCCCACACGTCCATATCCTCCTGGCACCACGCCGAGGGGCACAGGATAAGATCAGCCCCCTGCAGCGCCAGCATGCGCGCGACCTCGGGGAAGCCCATGTCGTAGCAGATCATCACGCCGATGCGCCCGAAGTCGGTGTCGAACACCGGGCAGTCGCAGCCGGAGCGGAAGTAGAAGCGCTCGAGCGCCCACAGATGCTGCTTGTCGTACGTGCCCAGAAGCTCCCCCTGGCGATCGATGACGACCGAGCTGTTGAACGGGACCCCAGCCATATCGTACGCGAGCGCGAGGCCCGCCACCACGTAGCAGTTGCCTGCGCGGGCAGCGTCTTGCAGCGCACGCACCGTGGGGCCGTCTACCGGCTCGGCCAGTTCGGGCACGTGAGGGCCGACAATGTTCAGCTCGTAGCCTGTAGAGAACAGCTCGGGCAACACCACGAGGTCGGCGCCTTCGGCAGCCGCCTCGGCGATCATCCGGCACGCCTTTTGGGTATTCGCTGCCGGATCGCACAGCACGCTCTCGAACTGAACCAGTGCCAAATGCACCGTGCGGCCGCCAGCCGCTTGTTTCGTTTCGGTCATGGGTTTCTCCTTCAACGCCTCAAACCGTTTCGCTGCATTATCTCATGATCAAAGCGCCTTGCACGCCCTCAGTTGAACCGGCGCTAGAAACGCGTCGGAATACCGGGCAAGGTACGTAGAAATAGCATTGGAACCGCGTGGAATCTGTGCGAGATTCGAGCGACTTTCCATAGTGATGCGCGCCATCGAGACGTAAGACGAGCTGCCTATACTATATAGCGCGGATGCAGCGAAGGCGGCGCGGTGCCTCTCCCCCTCATAATTTTGATGGATGGAGGTGAAGACCGTGACCGCTTGGGATTTTATGGTGCTGGCTAGTGCGCTTTTGGAGTTTGTTTCTCGCGTCATCGAGCTTATTTTGGTGATAAAAGAGGCGCTCCTAACCCATCGGGGAAAGGAGCGCAAACACCAAACCCAAACCGCCTGAGCGATCCGATAGCCGTGGGGAGTCTAGCCCCTCCCTGCGGCTTACCTCATTATACAAGCAACGCGTACGCGAGCCAAGGCAACGACGAACCGACAAAAATCAGTTACAGCATCAGATCGCCGACGGCTTTGACGCGGATGCACAGCGCGTCGCCCAAGTAGGCCATCGGGATGTCCTCGACGTCGACCACTTCCACGGTGCTCGGATCGGCGCCGGCTTCGATGGCCTCGTCGCACGCGCGCTGCTTCGACTCGGCGAGCGCCTGGTCGCGCGGGGTCTCGGTCAGCGAGAACACCTTGGCGATCTGGCCGGACACCTGCGCGATGGCCGAACCCACTGCGTTCGCCACGCCGAAGTTCTCGGGGCGCAGCACGTTGTCCGAGCCTTCCAAGCGGTCGGGCGCCAGGATGGAGCCGCCGCCCACGAGAATCACCGTCACGTCGCCGGCCGAAGTCTTCATCGCGTCCACCGCGTCCTCGATGATGCGCGTGATCTCGGCATAGGCCGCGTCCACGAGCGCCGGCTCGAGGTCGGCCACCAACGCCGGATCGCCCACGCCCTCGGCCAGGCCCTTCGCCACCACGATATCGGTCGCAGTCAGCGTGTCGCCGCCGAAGCACCGCGCCTTCTTCGTGACCAGGTAGCCCACGCTGTCGGGGCCCACCGTCACGCTGCCGTCCTCCAGCTGGCGCACGAGCGAGCCGCCGCCGAGGCCCACCGACACCAGGTCGGGCATGCGGAAGTTCGTGCGCACGTCGCCGATTTCCACGGCCACCATGCTCTCGCGCGGGAAGCCGTGCGCCAGCACGCCCACGTCGGTGGTGGTGCCGCCGATGTCGACGACCACGGCGTCCTTCTCCTGCGTCAAGAACGACGCGCCGCGGATGGAGTTCGTAGGCCCGCACGCGATGGTGAAGATGGGGTAACGCTTCGCGTAGTCCACGCTCATGAGCGTGCCGTCGTTCTGGCCCAGGTACACAGCCACATCGGCGAGGCCCTCAGACGCGAGCGCCGCCTCGAAGCTGTCGGCCGTCGTGCGCGCCACGTCGTACAGCGCCGCGTTCAGGATGGACGCGTTCTCGCGCTCGAGGAAGCCGAGCGACCCGATCTCCGACGACAGCGTGATGGGGAAGCCCTCGCCCAGCTCCTCGCGCAGAACGGCGGCGGCGCGCTTCTCGTGCGCGTCGGACACCGGCGAGAACACGCTGGTCACGGCCACGGACTCGAAGCCCTCTTCGCGCACGACGCGCGCGACCTCGCGGATCTCGTCTTCCGACAGCGCGCTGATCTCGCGACCGTCGAACTCGTTGCCGCCGTGCACGAGGAAGTCGCGCACGCGCATGGCGTTCTTCAGCTCGTCGGGCCAGTCAGCCATGCAGCTGATGGCCGTCGTGGCCGGAGCGCCCACGCGCAGCGCGGCCACCTTGTTCAGGCGCTTGCGCTCGACGATGGCGTTCGTGCAATGCGTGGTGCCCAGCATGGCGAACCCGATGTTGCGCGCCGCGTCGGCACCGATCTGGGTGATCACCTCGTGCATGGCGGCCACGATGCCGCTCATGACGTCCTCGGTGGTGGGGCTTTTCGTCGCGGCCACCAGCTTGAGGTCGCCGTCGATGACCACCGCGTCGGTGTTCGTGCCGCCCACGTCGATACCCAGACGCCAGATGCGCTTCTGATCTGCCATTACGCCTGCACCTCCTCGTTGTTCATCGCGGCGACGCGCTGCTCAACCGGCACGTAGTCGATGTCGTAGCCGAACGCGCGCGGCCCTACCACGGCCAGGCCCTCGGGCGTGCGCCACTGCGGCGCGCAGGGCATGCCCACCACCACAATGCGAGCGCCGTACTTCAGGCCCTCGGTAGTCACGGGCGAGCCGGACTCCATGTCCAGCGACATGATGAGGTCGGGCGACGTGGTCACCGGCTGGCCGTCGCGCAGCGCGATGAGGTTCTCGTTCTGGAACTCGATGATAAGCTGGCTGCCCTTGTCCTGGTCGAGCCCGTCCACCACGGCGCGACCGCGCACGAACATGCCGTCGGTCTTGCGCTCGACGTCCACCACTTTGCCGCGGAACAGGCGAAACCCGTTCGTCACGTTCAGCACGGCCTCGATGGGGTCGGCATGCTGCTCGCGCGCCTCGCGCAGCGTGCGGCCGATCTCCTCGCACAGCGTAGGCGTGTCGGGGATGCAGTAGTCCTTGAGCTGGCGCCCCGTGCACGGATACGACGCCAGGATGGTGTAACCGCCCATCACCGACGTGGCCTGGCGCGAGATGCGCTCGAGCCACTTGTCGTCGATCGCGCGCACCGTGACCGTGTTGCCCTTCTCATCGGCCATGACGGCGGGCTGTCCCTTCACGCCGTTGATGCCCAGCGTGGTCATCTGCAGCTCGGGGAACGCGCGGCCCATGAGATCGCAGTCCACCACGGGGATGCGGCGCGTGGCCGCCAGGATGAACGGGATGGTGGAGTTCACGCCGCCGGCTTCCACCGCGTAGATGGCGTACGGCTCCTGGCCCAGCTCCTTCACCAGCTCGTCGTACGTGGCCATGGGCTCCAGGCCGCTGCAGATCTTCTCCACCATGATGGTGGGGGCGCCCATCATCTGGGACACGCACACCACGGCGTCGTCAGGAACTTCGTCGGGCGAGATGAGCTCCACCTCGCCGTACTTCTTGATGGCCTCGATGGCCATGAGCTTGCCGACGTACGGGTCGCCGCCCCCGCCGGCGCCGAGAACCGTCGCGCCAAGCGCCATGTCCTCGATCTCTTTGATGCCGATTTTCCTTCTCATGATGGAATGGAACCTTTCGTCGAAGATGCTATGAACCGCATTGAACCGTATTATCATGGAATCGAACGAGGAAAGCGACCGCGATACAAACAAAAGGAGATACCTCCCATGATTTTCAAACAGTTGATCGAACTCTACGACCTGCTGGACTCGCCCTCCGCAAGCGGCGCGGGCGTGGTGGAGTACCTGCGCGGCATCGACCCCGCGTGCGATGCCGAAACGTACGTGCTGGAGGGGCCGAAGGGCTCCACCGACATGGTGCGCGTGCGCATCCCCGGTTCGCGCGGGCGCGCCGCCGGCGGCGAGGCGCCCACCATCGGCTTGCTGGGACGCTTGGGCGGCTTGGGCGCGCGGCCCGAGCGCATCGGCTTCGTGTCAGATGGCGACGGCGCGCTGACCGCGCTGGCCTGCGCGGCGAAACTGCTGTCGATGCACGCACGCGGCGACGTGCTGCCGGGCGACGTGTTCGTCTCCACGCACGTGTGCCCGCACGCGCCTACGTTCCCGCACGAGCCGGTGGCGTTCATGGGATCGCCCGTGGCCACGGCCGACGTGAACCGCGAGGAGGTGGGCGGCACGCAGCTGGACGCCGTGCTGGTGGTGGACACGACGAAGGGCAACCGCATCATGAACGAACGCGGCTTCATGATCTCTCCCACGGTGAAGCAGGGCTGCATCATGCGCGTCAGCGAAGACCTCGTGTCGCTGGTGGAAATCGCCACCGGGCGTCGCGCGCGCACATATCCGCTGTCCATGGCCGACATCACGCCGTACGGCAACGGGCTGTACCACCTGAACTCCATCCTGCAGCCGTGCACCGCCACCGACGCGCCTGTCGTGGGCGTGGCCATCACCACCGAGACGGCCGTACCCGGCTGCGCGACCGGAGCCACCCACCTGACCGACCTGGACGAGGCGGGGTCGTTCATGATCGAGGCGGCGAAGGCGTTCGGCGAAGGCAAGTGCGCGTTCTACGACGAAGACGAGTACGCCCGTTTCGTCGAACGCTACGGAAGCATGACCCACCTGCAAGGCATGGGCGCCTTGCCCGCCGAGGATCCGGAGGCGTAAGCGCTGTTCGCCATCCCGAACACAGTACGCGGGTCGTCATCCCGAGCGAAGCGCCGAAGGCACGAATGTTTCACGTGAAACATTTCATGACTTGAAAGGTTATCCTATGGATCTACAGCAACGTGCACGCACCATTATCGAAACGAATCTTGCGCTTCAGCCAGGCGAGACGCTGCTGGTCGTCACCGATGACCCCACCCGCGAGGTGGGCGAGCTGTTCTACGAAGCGGCACGCGCCATGGATCATCGGGCTCTCATCATGCAGATGCCCGAAGGCTCGGTAGCCGGCGAGGAACCGCCCGCGCCGGTAGCGGCGGCTATGAAGGCGGCCGACGTCGCACTGTGCCCCACGGCGAAGTCCATCACGCACACGAACGCGCGCATCAAGGCAGCAGCGGCGGGCACGCGCGTGGTCACCATGCCCGGCATTACCATGGACATGCTGCGCGACGGCGCCGCCTGCGCCGACTACGACCAGGTGGAGCGACGCACCCGCCAACTCACCGAGCGCCTGACGCACGCGAAGCATGCGCGCATCGAGAAGGATGGCCATGTGCTGGAACTTGCGCTGACAGGGCGCGACGGCGTGGCCAGCCCCGGCGTGTACCGCGAGCCGGGTGCCAGCGGCAACTTCCCCTCGGGCGAGGCGTACATCGCACCGCTCGAAGACGGGGCGAACGGGACGGCCGTCATCGACGGCTCGATGGTGGGCATCGGCACGCTGACCGAGCCGATGACGGTCACCATCGAGAACGGACGCCTCACGCGCATCGAGGGCGCCGACGCGCAGGGCCCCTACGCCGAACGCCTGAGCGTGCTGTTCGAACAGCCCGAAAACGGCACCATCGCCGAGCTGGGCATCGGCACGAACGAGGCCGCGAAGCTGTGCGGCATCATCCTCGAAGACGAGAAGCTCTACGGCACCGTCCACATCGCCTTCGGCACGAACACCTCGTTCGGCGGCATCACCAAAGCGGACTGCCACCTCGACGGCATCATCCTCAACCCCACCCTCTACCTCGACGACGAATGCGTCATCCGCAAGGGCGAGTTCCTGTAGCGAACTAGCAACCCTCCGCAACCGCCTGGGTTGTTCCAAGTGAAACACTCCTGCGGACGGGGCGGTGAAACGGGGCGCGGAGCCGACGGATCGGCGCCGCAACACGTAAACGGCCCGGCAAATGCCGGGCCGTTTACGTGTTGCGACCTTGCGGGAAGCCGCGCTCGTTCTGTCCAGACGACTTACTTATCGCCTTCGGTCAGCAGGTCGTCGAGGGGCATGGCGTCCAGCTCCAGGGGCTCTTCCACGGTGCATTCGTAGTTGCCGTCCTGGTCGATGCTGATCAGCACATGGCTGCGATCGCGCAGCTTGCCTTCCACCACCTTCTGGGCGATGCGGTCGACGATCTCCTTTTGGATGAGGCGCTTCAACGGACGCGCTCCGAAGATGGGATCGTAGCCGTCGATGGACAGGTGCTCCATCGCCGCCGGCGTCACGTCGAGCGTGATGCGGCGGTCGGCCAGACGGTCGCGCACTTCTTCCAGCTGCAAATCGACGATAGGCTCGATGTTCGTCATGTTCAGCGCGTTGAACACCACCACGTCATCGATGCGGTTGATGAACTCGGGGCGGAACGTCGCGCGCAGGGCGCCGTCGATGGCCTGCTTCATAGCCTTCTCGTCGCCGTGCTCGGCGAACTCGCGGATGAACTGCGATCCCACGTTCGACGTCATGATGATGATGGCGTTCTTGAACGACACCACGCGGCCCTGGCCGTCGGTCAGGCGGCCGTCGTCCAGCACCTGCAACAGGATGTTGAACACGTCCGGGTGCGCCTTCTCGATCTCGTCGAGCAGGATCACCGAATAAGGCTTGCGGCGCACGGCCTCGGTCAGCTGGCCGCCCTCGTCATAACCCACGTACCCCGGAGGCGCGCCGATCAGGCGCTGCACCGAGAACTTCTCCATGTACTCGGACATGTCGATGCGCACCATGGCCTTCTCGCTGTCGAACAGGTACTCGGCCAGCGCCTTCGCCAGCTCGGTCTTGCCCACGCCCGTGGGGCCCAGGAACAAAAACGAGCCGATGGGACGGTTCGGGTCGGACAACCCGGCGCGGTTGCGGCGGATGGCGCCGGCCACCGAGGACACGGCCTCGTCCTGGCCCACCACGCGCTCGTGCAGCTTGTCCTCCAGGTCGACCAGCTTGGCCATCTCGCCCTGCATCATCTTCTGCACGGGAATGCCCGTCCACGTGGAAACGACCTCGGCGATCTCGTCGTCCGACACCTCCTCCTTGAGGATGGCGCCGTCCTGCTGCTTCACGTTCAGCTCTTCCTCGGCCGCATGCAGCTGCTGCTGCAGCGCGGGAATGCGCGCGTAGCGGATCTCGGAGGCCTTCACCAGGTCGCCCTCGCGGGTGGCGCGCTCCTCTTCAAGCTGCGCGCCCTCGAGGTCGCTCTTGAGGTTCTGCACGTGCTCGATGGCGTCCTTCTCGTTCTGCCACTCGGCCTTGCGCTTGTCGAGGTCCTCCTGAGCCGTGGCGATCTCGCGGCGCAGCGCTTCCAGGCGCTCTTGCGAGGCCTGGTCGCTCTCCTTCATGAGCGCCTGCTCCTCGATCTGCATCTGGGTGAGCTTGCGCTCGGCGGCGTCCACCTCCTCGGGCATCGAGTCGATCTCGATGCGCAGGCGGCTGGCGGCCTCGTCCATGAGGTCGATGGCCTTGTCGGGAAGGAAGCGGTCGGAGATGTAGCGGTTCGACAGCTCGGCCGCCGCCACGATGGCGGCGTCGGTGATGCGCACGCCGTGGTGGATCTCGTACTTCTCCTTCAAACCGCGCAGGATGGCGATGGTGTCCTCCACCGTGGGCTCGGTGACCAGCACGGGCTGGAAGCGGCGCTCGAGCGCGGCGTCCTTCTCGATGTACTTGCGGTACTCGTCCAGCGTGGTGGCGCCGATGGCATGCAGCTCGCCACGGGCCAGCGCGGGCTTCAGCATGTTGCCCGCGTCCATGGAGCTGTCGCCCGTGGAGCCGGCGCCCACGATGGTGTGCAGCTCGTCGATGAACAGGATGATGCGTCCTCGCTCTGCTTCACCTCGCGCAGCACGGCCTTCAAGCGGTCCTCGAACTCGCCGCGATACTTCGCGCCGGCCACCATCGCGCCCAGGTCGAGCGCCACGAGGTCGCGGTCCTTCAGCGAAGAGGGCACGTCGCCGGCCACGATGCGCTGAGCCAGGCCCTCGACGATGGCCGTCTTGCCGGTGCCCGGCTCGCCGATGAGCACGGGGTTGTTCTTCGTGCGGCGCGACAGCACCTGGATGGTGCGGCGGATCTCCTCGGCGCGGCCGATGACCGGGTCGAGCTTGCCTTCGCGCGCCTTCTGCGTGAGGTTCTGGCCGTACTGCTCCAGCGCCTCGAACTGCACTTTGTTCTGCTGGTCGGTGACGCGCGTGTCGCCGCGCAGCTCCTCGTAGGCAGCCTCAATGCTCTTGCGCGTGACGCCGGCCGTAGTGAGGATCTTGCCCGCGGCGCCCTTCTCCTCGGACAGCGCGATCAGCAGATGCTCGCTGGTGGCGTAGCTGTCGCCCAGCTTCTCGGCGATCTTGACGGCGTTGTCGATGAGGTTCATCAGGGCCGGGCCAGGCACGCCGCTCATCATGCCGGGGTTCCCGCTGACCTTCGGCATGCGCTGGATCTCGGCATCCACGTTGGCCTGCAGCTGGAACGGCTCGGCACCGATGCGCTTGATGATAGCGGACAGGTTGTTCTCTTTCGATTCCAGCAGAGCCTTCAACATGTGAATGGGCTCTGCCTGCGATGACTCGTTCTCGGAAGCGATGACAATCGTCTGTTGCAGCGCTTCCTGAGCGGTCAGGGCTAGCTTGTTCAGGTTACCCATGTTCATACAACGTTCCTCCTTCGCTTAGGGCAGCTGCCGCAAAGCAGTCGGTAAGTCGGATACGCGCACGAGGGCGTTCACGCTTTCGCGCGTTTCAAGCTCGTGCACGCGATCGGCCAGACGGCGCACGCGCTTGTGCAGGTCGTCCAGCTCGGTGTCGCGCTCCTCCAGGCGGCCCTGGAGGTCGAGAATGCGGATGACGCCCGCCAGGTTGATGCCCTCGCTCGTCAGCTCGTTGATCAGCTCGAGCCGCTCGATGTCGGCCGGCGAGTACATGCGGGTGTTGCCGCTCGTGCGCTGGGGCGATACGAGCCCCTTCTGTTCATATGCTCGCAGCGTTTGCGGGTGAACGCCCGCCAGCTGCGCGGCCACGCTGATCATGTACAGCGGGCGGTTGCGGTCGGTTCGGTCGCTCATCACCAGCTCCTCACATCATCGGTCGTAGCCGCTAAATAATCTTCCATGGCCTTCTTCTGGCCTTCGTTCATCTCCTTGGGCACGACCACCTTCACGGTGATCTTAAGGTCGCCCGAGCCGTCGCCCTTCACCTTGGGGGCGCCTTTGCCCCTCACCGACAGCACGGTGTCGTCCTGCGTGCCCTTCGGCACGCGCACGCGCACCTTCGTGCCGTCGGGCGCGGGAACCACCACGCTGGCGCCCAGTGCAGCTTCCGCCACGCTCACGGGCACGTCCATCAGCACGTCGGCGCCTTTACGAGTGTAGTACGGATGCGGATCGATCTTGGTGGTGATCAGCAGGTCGCCTGCAGCACCGCCGTTCTCGCCCGGGCCGCCCTTGCCCTTGAAGCGCAGGCGCCCGCCGTCCACGGCGCCCGCCGGGATCTTCACGGTGAGCGTCTCGGACTCGCCGCGACCGGGGACACGCACGGTCACGCGCTTCTCGGCGCCTTTGAAGGCCTCGTCGAACGTCACGTTGAGGGTGACGTTCATGTCCTGGCCCTTGCGCGGACGCGGCTGGCGGCCGCCCCCGAAACCGGACATATCGTTGAAGTCCCAGTCCGTTCCGAACGCGCCTTCGCCGTGGCGGATGCTTTCCAGGATGTCGGCCCAGCTGCCGAAGCCGCCGCCCGCGCCGCCGAAGATGTCCTCGACGTTGACCGAGCCGCCGCCCCAGCCCTGGGGGATCTGGTTCTCGTTCGCCGTGCCGTACTGGTCGTAGAGCTTGCGTTTCTTGTCGTCCGACAGCACCTCGTACGCTTCGTTCAGCTCTTTGAACTTCGCCTCGTCGCCGCCGGCGTCGGGGTGATGGGTGCGCGCGAGCTTGCGAAAGGCCTTCTTTATCTCGTCGGCCGTCGCCGTGCGTGGAACGCCCAGCGTCTTGTAGTAATCAGGAGTCGCCGCCATAAAACGCTCCACCTCCTCAATCTATCGAGTAAACCAAAAGCGGGCAGCCTCTTGGCCTTGCCCGCTCTGGTCGTTTGCTTTTACTTTTCCGCGTCTTCCTGCGGTTTCTCCCGTTTGGGACCGCCGGAGGTGACGGTTACCATTGCAGGCCTGAGAACTTTCGTTCCCATCTTGTAACCTCGTTGGTATACCTCGGACACCGTCTCGTCGGGCACGCTGGCATCGTCCACCGTGGCCACCGCTTGCGCTTCCAGCGCGTCGAACGCTTCGCCGGCCGGGTCGATAACCTCAACGCCGTCCTTCTTCAGCACGTCGACGAGCTTCGCATGCACGGCCTTTACGCCGTCGAACAGGCCGCCTTCGCCGTTCTTCGTCGCGTAGTCGATGGTGCGCTCGAAGTCGTCGATGACGGGCAGCAGGCTGGTGACCAGCTTCTCCGTCGCGCGCGCCTTCTCGACCTCGCGCTGCTCGGTGGTGCGGCGGCGATACGTGTCCCACTCGGCGTGCAGGCGCAGGTACTTGTCCTGCCAATCCTGGGCCTCCGCCTTGGCCTGAGCCACCTGCTCGTCAGCCGAAGGGCCGGCGTCTTCGATGACCTCGGCCTCGATCGCCTCGCCTTGCGGCGCCGCTTCCGCGGCGGCAGCGTCGGAAGAGGGGGTTTCCTTGCTGCCGCTCGCGTCGGCGGGCCGGGCCTGCGGCTGGGCTTTCGCATCCGCAGGACGGTCGTCTTCGATGGGAATGCTCTTGCCTGCGCCTTGAGCCGCGCGCTCGGGCGTGGGCTGGTTGGGCTGGGCCATAGCGATTACTTCCCTTCCTTCTTGTCGTCGTCCTCGACGACCTCGTAGTCGGCTTCGATGGTGTCATCGGCCGGGGTGGACTCGGCGGCAGCGGCCTGCGAAGCGGCGTCCGGGCCCTGCGTGGAGTACACGACCTCGGCCAGCTTGTAGCCCGCCTGCTGCATCTTCTCGGTCGCGGCCTTGATGGCGTCCATGTCGGAGCCCTCGAGCGCCTGCTTCGCCTCGGCGATGGCCTCCTCAGCGGCGGACTTCACGTCGGCCGGAGCCTTGTCGCCCACTTCCTGGAGCGTCTGCTCGGTGGCGTTCACCAACGCGTCGGAGTTGTTGCGAACCTCGATCTCTTCCTTGCGCTTGGCGTCTTCCTCGGCATGGGCCTCGGCGTCCTTCACCATGCGCTCGACCTCGTCGTCGTTCAGCGCGGTGGAGCCGGAGATGGTGATCTGCTGCTGCTTGCCGGTGCCCAGGTCCTTCGCCGACACGTTCACGATGCCGTTGGCGTCGATGTCGAAAGTGACCTCGATCTGCGGCACACCACGGCGCGCAGCCGGGATGCCGGTGAGCTGGAACTTGCCCAGCGTCTTGTTGTCGGAGGCCATCTGGCGCTCGCCCTGCAGCACGTGCACCTCGACCGACGTCTGGTTGTCGGACGCGGTGGAGTAGATCTCGGTCTTGCGGGTGGGGATGGTGGTGTTGCGCTCGATCATCTTCGTCATGACGCCGCCCATCGTCTCCACGCCCAGCGACAGCGGGGTCACGTCGAGCAGCAGGATGCCCTCGACGTCGCCGGCCAGCACGCCGCCCTGGACCGCCGCACCCATGGCCACGACCTCGTCCGGGTTCACGGACATGTTCGGATCCTTGCCGGTGAGCTTCTTCACGAGGTCCTGCACGGCGGGCATACGGGTGGAGCCGCCCACGAGGATGACCTCGTCGATGTCGCCCGTCTTGAGGCCGGCATCCTTGAGCGCCTGCTCAACGGGCTTCTTCACGCGGTCGAGCAGATCCTTCGTGATGCGCTCGAACTCGGCGCGCGTCAGCGTGTAGTCGAGGTGCTTCGGGCCGGAAGCGTCGGCCGTGATGAACGGCAGGTTGATGTTGGCCTGCGTGGTGGAGGACAGCTCCATCTTCGCCTTCTCGGCGGCTTCCTTCAAACGCTGCAGAGCCATCTTGTCCTGGCGCAGGTCGATGCCGTTCTCGGCCTGGAACTTGTCAGCCATCCAGTCGATGATGCGCTGGTCCCAGTCGTCGCCGCCCAGGTGGTTGTCGCCCGCGGTGGACGCAACCTCGAACACGCCGTCGCCCAGCTCCAGGATCGGAGCACGTCGAAACGTACCGCCGCCCAGGTCGAAGACGAGGATCTTCTCATCCTTGTTGGTCTTGTCGAGGCCGTAGGCCAGCGC
>ENA-OQDA01000040-OQDA01000040.1-human-gut-metagenome-genome-assembly--contig:-NODE-40-length-53610-cov-5.161042_pt1 | contig 53610 bp, 52 predicted proteins | sample MGYA00242771_ERZ504603 | MGnify/ENA primary metagenome ERZ504603 (study PRJEB26092, sample SAMD00036328) | human gut metagenome | host: Homo sapiens | study: EMG produced TPA metagenomics assembly of...
CAGATGGCCCGGCAGCACCTGTACGATGCCTTTGTGGGCCGCACATCCCGGCTCATGCTCACGGAGTAGCCCTTGTGCAGGCAAGTCGGCGGGTAGAGGGCGGCGGCACTGCCTTGGCGTTCCGGAAAACAGGGTGACGGCATAGCCCTGCGCAATGAGCGGGTCAAGGTCTTCTCGCAGGGAGACAAGGTCGCCGTTCCAGTTGGGGGGCGGCAAAGGCCTCGGCGTTGATGAGGTCTTTCAGCTTAAATTCGTTCATGCCGCGCAGGAAGTTCTCGCACAGCAGGGTGCTCTGCTTCTGGGCGGCAGCGGCAAGGTCGTCCATGGTCTGGTAGAGTACATCCAGCCCGGGGCAGAGCACACCCTCTTCCAACAGGCCGGTCAGCTCTTCGCTGCGACGGAACTCGGTGGCCTTCTGGGCATCCCGGATGCCGCCCACCTCGTCCAGAATGAACAGCGGTGTGTCCAGATGATCCAGCAGGGTGGCCGGGCTCGGATAGCGCAGGCCGTAGTATTTATCCATGGCTTCCGGCATCAGGCCGGAGTCCAGCTGAGCAAGGTCGGCTTCCGTGGCCTTTTCCAGTGCGGTGCGGTGCCGGCCGCGTGCCTTTTTGATGGCGGCACGCAGGGCCTCGGCAGTCTCGGCGGTATCGCCGAACAGCACCTCGCGGGCAGGGGAAAGATAGATCTTTTCCAGTGCGCTGTCCCGCCGCTGGGTGAGCAGGTCGAAGGAAGAAATGGAATCGATCTCGTCGTCCCAGTACTCCACGCGGGCAGGCTGGCGCATATCCGGCGCATAGATATCCACGATATCGCCGCGCACACTGAACTGTCCCGGGCCGTCCACCTGACTGCGCCGCACATACCCGGCGGCGAACAGCCGGGCCACAAGCCCCTCACGGTTGTACACCATGCCGGGTTTGAGGGTAAGAGTGTTCTTTAAAAATTCATCCCGGGGCACGGTGTACTGCAACAGCGCTTCGGCGGGCACGCAGACTGCGTTCAGCCGTCCGCCTGCAAGGGAGCCTAGCACCGAAAGGCGGCGGTACTCGTACTCGCGGCCCGCGCCCTCCACTGGGCGCAGCATAAAGTCCCGGGGCGGGAACACGGCGGCAGAAAGGCCCAACGCCTTGAGGTCGTCCGCAAAGTGGGTGGCCTCGGCCTCGCCGGGGGTCACGATGCACAGCACCCGGCCAAGGTCTTTTTGCAGCGCGGCGTACAGCAGGGCACGGCCTGCGGGCGGCAGACCGAACAGCGCGGCAGGACCAGGCTTTGCAAAGCTGGCCGCGATCTTCTGATATTCCGGTGTGGCCTTGAGTAAGGCTTCGTACATGAAAAAACCTCCTTTCTCGAAACCCTCTCAGTCATCGCTGGCGCGATGCCAGCTCCCCCGAAAGGGGGAGCTTTTGACAAAGAGATCTCGTTTATCATTTAAGGGAAAGTTTATGGGGTGATGCGGAAAAGCTCCCCCTCGGGGGAGCTGTCGCCGTTAGGCGACTGAGAGGGTTCGTTCCGCTCTTACCCGTTATACTTGCTTTGTGCCAGACTCAGCTTGCCGTCCATGATGAGCTTTGCGGCGGCCTCAAGGTCGGGGTAGCGGCCGCTCAGAGCCTTGGCATCCTCTGCCGGGAACTTGCCCAGCACCCACGCGGCAAGGTCGTAGTCCGGGTGGGGCTTGGCACCCACGCCGATGCGGATGCGGGGGAAGTTCTCCCCGCCCAAGCGGGCAATGATGCTCTTCAGGCCGTTATGTCCGCCTGCGGAGCCGGAGGGCCGGATGCGCAGCTTGCCGGGGTTCTGGGTGATATCGTCGCACAGAACGATGACGTGGTCGGCAGGGATCTTGAAAAAGCCCGCCGTGGGGGCGATGGAGTCGCCCGAAAGGTTCATGTAGGTCAGGGGCTTGAGCAGCACCACCTTGTGGCCGTCCACTTCGCCCTGACCCCACAGGCCTTCAAATTTGGTTTTGCTGACCGAAATGCCCCACTTGTCGGCCAGATAGTCCAGCGCGGCATAGCCCGCATTGTGGCGGGTGCCGTCGTATTTTGTTTCCGGGTTGCCAAGACCGGCAATCAGCCAGATGTCATTTGTATTCATGAGTGTTATATTTTCCTTTTTGTGATAAATTGTCCGATGCAAGTCCTAAGTATAACATACGCGCGTGCAAAAAGATATACATTATAAGCGAAAAAGATGAACCTGCAAACAAAAACCGCCGCGCAGGGCCATCCTGTGCAGCGGTCTGTACGCGAAAAACGGACAGTTTACTTGCTCTGCTCGTCTTCCAGCTTCTTTTTTTGGCAATGTAGGCTTCCATCTTGGGCTCTGCCCAGCCCTCCAGATTGGTCTGGCGGTCACGGGCGATGCCCAGTGCCTGTGCGGGCACGTCCTTGGTGATGGTGCTGCCGGCGGCGGTGTAGGCACCATCGCCCACCTTCACGGGGGCTACAAGGTTCGTGTTGCAGCCGATGAAGCAGTAATCGCCGATCTGGGTGCGGAACTTATCCTTGCCGTCGTAGTTGCAGGTGACGGTGCCGCAGCCGAAGTTGCAGTACTTGCCCACGTCGCTGTCGCCGATGTAGGTCAGGTGGCTCACCGTGTTGCCACGGGCAAAGTTGGAGTTCTTGGTTTCCACGTATGCACCCAGATGCACGCCGTAGTCGGTGACGGTGTTCACCCGCACATGGGTGAAGGGGCCGATGTTGTTGTGAGGGCCGATGTGGCTGCTGTACACCTGACTGGCGTTGACAGTGCTGCCCTCGTCTACGATGCTGTCCTCAATGAGGGTGTTAGGGCCGATGATGCAGCCCGCACCGATGACCGTTCTGCCGCGCAGGATGGTACCGGCCAGAATGACGGCACCCGGGGCGATGACCACGTCCGGTGCGATCTGCACGGTGCGGCTGTCGATGATCACGCCGTTTGCGATGTGCTGCAGCAGAATGACCTCGCGGGCGGCTTCGGCGGCATCCAGCTGCTCACGCGCTGCATTCAGCGCAGCAGAAGAAACAGAATTTTCCATACGATAGATCTCCCTTCCGGCACGGCGGCTCCCGGCGGGTGGATGATAAGGCCCGACCCGGAAAAATGATGCATCCATATCCAAAGATGGATACAACAGAAGCTTTGCGCCGACAAAAAAGAAAAAGCTGAAATTACAGGGATAGAAAGTTGTATCCAACAGACGGATAATCCGCATCAGAAAACGAAAAACCTCTCGAACTTTCTCCCATTCTATACTACCTTAAAACTTGGCAAATTTCAAGGGATTTGCATAAAAAATAACAGACAAATTCGGGATTTTGCATGGTGGAAAGGAATGGATTTTCTGGTATAATAGTTTAGCATTCACAAACAATGTTCATCGGTCGAGTTTTTAAGACAAGGCAAACGATGAGACTGCGGTGCGGCTGTGCTGCAGTCACGAATGGGAGGTAAACAACGCATGAGCAAAAAGTATCTGTACTACTTCAGCGAAGGCAATGATGCTTTCGGCGGCGACAAAGTCACCATGAAGAATACTCTGGGCGGCAAGGGTGCTGGTCTGGCAGAAATGACCGCAGCCGGTATGCCGGTGCCGCAGGGCTTCACCATCACCACCGACGCCTGCACCCAGTATTATGCAGACGGCCGTCAGATCAATGACGAGATCACTGCTGATATCTTTGAGCACCTCAAGGGTCTGGAAGAGATCACCGGCAAGAAGTTCGGCGATAACCAGAACCCCCTGCTGGTCTCCGTCCGTTCCGGCGCACGTCAGTCCATGCCCGGCATGATGGACACCATCCTGAACCTGGGCCTGAACGACGAGGCTGTTGAAGGTCTGGCAAAGAAGACCGGCAACGCCCGTTTTGCATACGACTGCTACCGCCGCTTTGTGCAGATGTTCGCGGACGTCGTTATGATGGTCCCGAAGAGCCTGTTCGAGGTCGAGATCGACAAGATGAAGGAAGCCAAGGGCGTCAAGAACGACGTTGACCTGACTGCTGATGACCTGAAGGAACTGGTCGGCACCTTCAAGAAGATCTACGAGGAGAACGAGGCCGTCCCTTCCCGCAGGATCCCCGTGATCAGCTGATCGAGGCTGTCAAGGCCGTCTTCCGCAGCTGGGACAACCCCCGCGCAAATGTCTATCGTAAGATGAACGAGATCCCTTACGAGTGGGGCACCGCTGTCAACGTGCAGCAGATGGCCTTTGGTAACTCCGGCGACCGCTCCGGCACCGGCGTTGCATTCACCCGTGACCCCGCCACCGGCGCTAAGAAGCTGATGGGCGAGTACCTGATCAATGCACAGGGCGAGGACGTTGTGGCCGGCGTGCGCACTCCTTCTCCCATCAGCCACCTGAAGGATCAGATGCCTGAGGTGTACGATCAGTTCGTTGAGATCGCGACCCGTCTGGAGAACTACTTCCGCGATATGCAGGATATGGAGTTCACCATCGAGGACGGCCATCTGTACATGCTGCAGACCCGTAACGGCAAGCGTACCGCGCAGGCTGCTCTGCAGATCGCATGTGATCTGGTGGACGAGGGCATGATCACCGAGCAGGAAGCTGTCCTGCGCGTGGAGCCCAAGCAGCTGGATACCCTGCTGCATCCCCAGTTCGATGCCGCTGCCCTGAAGGCCGCCGAGGTCGTCGGCAAGGGTCTGGCAGCTTCTCCCGGTTCTGCCTGCGGCCAGATCGTCTTTACTGCTGAAGAGGCAGAGGAGATGGTCAAGTCCGGCAAGATGAAGAAGGTCGTTCTGGTCCGTCTGGAGACCAGCCCCGAGGATATCGTGGGCATGCAGGTTTCTCAGGGCATCCTGACCGTCCGCGGCGGCATGACCAGCCACGCAGCTGTTGTTGCCCGTGGTATGGGCACCTGCTGTGTCTCCGGCTGCGGCAATGACAACGAGGTCAAGATCGACGAGGAAGCAAAGACCTTCGAAATCAATGGCCACAAGTTCGCCGAGGGCGACTGGATCTCCATCGATGGTTCCACCGGCAACATCTACGGCGAGCAGGTCGCTACCGTGGCCGCTACCGGCAATAAGAACTTCAACCGCTTCATGGGCTGGGCAGACGCTGCTCGTCAGCTGCTGGTCATGACCAACGCTGATAACCCGCGCGACGCACAGCAGGCAGTGGATCTGGGTGCTGAGGGCATCGGCCTGTGCCGTACCGAGCACATGTTCTTCGCAGAGGATCGCATCAAGGCTGTGCGTGAGATGATCTGCGCACGTACCGTGGAAGAGCGCGAAGCTGCTCTGGCCAAGGTCGAGCCGTTCCAGCAGGGTGACTTCGAGGCCATGTACCGCATCATGGGTGAGCGCCCGATGACCATTCGTTATCTGGATCCGCCTCTGCACGAGTTCCTGCCCACCAAGGACGAGGACATCAAGGAGCTGGCTGCCGATATGGGCATGACCTTTGATGACCTGAAGAACGTGGTTACTTCTCTGCACGAGTTCAACCCCATGATGGGCCACCGTGGCTGCCGTCTGGCTGTTACCTACCCTGAGATCGCTGCGATGCAGACCCGCGCTGTGATCAAGGCTGCTCTGAACGTCTCTGCTGAGACCGGCCATGTGATCACCCCGCACATCATGATCCCGCTGGTTGGCGAGGTCAAGGAGCTGAAGTTCGTCAAGGACGTTGTGGTCAAGGTCGCAGACGAACTGATTGCTGCTGCCGGCGTTGAGATGAAGTATCAGGTCGGTACCATGATCGAGATCCCCCGCGCAGCCCTGACTGCCGGCGAGATCGCCAAGGAAGCCGAGTTCTTCAGCTTCGGCACCAACGACCTGACCCAGATGACCTTCGGCTTCAGCCGTGATGATGCCGCCAAGTTCCTGGGCGCATACTACGAGAACAAGATCTACGAGAGCGATCCGTTCCAGCATCTGGATCAGATCGGCGTTGGCAAGCTGGTCAAGATGGCTGCCCACGACGGCCGCGAGACCCGTCCCGATCTGGGTCTGGGCATCTGCGGCGAGCACGGCGGCGACCCCACGAGCGTGGAGTTCTGCCACAATGTCGGTCTGGACTACGTCAGCTGCTCTCCCTTCCGTGTGCCTATCGCACGTCTGGCCGCTGCTCAGGCTGCGATTAAGAATCCCCGCAAGTGATCGCGTGAGCGCTTGAAAAAGCACAAATAAAGCAAACGAACCGCCCCGGTTTCCACAACAGGAAGCCGGGGCGATTTTTGTGTTGACTGGCAGAATATCCAAACGGTAAAATATACATGCAACAATTTCCGGAGTGGATGTGGAAATTCTGGACGTGGAACGAATTGAGCAAAAATGCTATAATTTTAACAGTGATAAGAAAATAAATGTGCTAATCAACAGGCTGGGGGAGGTGAAAAGATGGATGAGCGAATCTGGACGATCGCTGAAATACTGGACAAAAGTGGCCCTATGACGGCGGATGAACTGGCCGCACAACTGAAACTCAGCGGCAAAACAGTGCGGAGCCTGATCAAGACCTACGCAAAGGAAATGCAGGAAAATGGCTTTTGCATCACAGCCAAACCCGGCGAGGGGTTCGGCATTGAGATCACGGATGCACAGACGTATGTGTCGGGCAGCAAACCACAGCAGGGAGAACAGACCGGCATCCCGCAGGACGCGCAGGAGCGGATACAGCGGCTGAGGCAGTATCTGCTGGAAAAGGATGGCTATTCCAAGCTGGATGATCTAAGCGAGCAGTTCTTTGTGTCGCGGCGGTCAATCTCCAACGATCTGCGCGAAGTGGAGCGGCAGCTGGCGGAATACGGGCTGAGCATCCGCCGCAAACCGGGCTACGGCATCTGCGTGGTAGGCAGTGAGACGAACCGTAGGATCTGCATTGCGGCGCAGCGGGACGAGAGCCGCCCGGTCGAGCAGCAGATACAGGAGCTGGTCAGCCGGGTGCTGGAAAAAGAAAAGTTCGCCATGTCCACGATGGCGCTGGATAATCTGGCGGTCCACCTTGAGGTTGCAGTAGAGCGCATCCGCACAGGGCACGCGATAGAAAGCTCGGATGGCATGCAGGTAGACCTTCCGGAGCGGATCCTAGAAGTGGCCAGCCACATCGCCGTGCAGATCGAAAACATGACGGGCGTGGCTTTTCCACTGCCGGAGGTCTGCTACATTGCTATGCATCTGAACGGCAAACAGATGTACCGGGCAAACGCAATGACCTCGGATGAAAATTTGGTGATTCCACAGGAGGTCAACCACATCGTATCGGATATGATCGAGCATATCTACGAGGCGTTCCGCATCGACTTCCGGGACAATCTAGAACTACGCATGGGCCTGTGCATGCACATGGTGCCCTTGCTAGCGCGGATCAAGAGTGGGATGCGGATGAAGAACCCGATCCTGCAGGATATCAAGCGGGAGTATCCGCTGGCCTACGAGATGGCCACGCAGGCGTGCAGCGTGTTGCGAAACGTCAGTCCGAACCCCATCAAGGAGGACGAGATCGGTTATATCGCCGTCAGCTTTGCGCTGGCACTGGAACGGCAGAAGGCCAAAGAGTGGGCACCTAAAAACATCCTGATCGTCTGCGCCAGCGGCAAAGGCAGCGCCCAGCTGCTGGCTTACCGCTACCAGCAGAAATTCGGCAAGAATTTGGGCCAGGTACAAACCTGTGACGTGATCGGGCTGCGGAGCGTGAACTTCAGTAAGATCGACTATGTGTTTTCCACGGTGCCTATTCCCATTTATGTCCCGGTGCCCATCCGACAGATCCAGTTCTTCCCCACCGAAAAAGAACTGACCCAGATGAAAAAGCTCTTGATGCAGGGCAAAAAGGGGACTGTGGAAGAATATTTCAGCCCGGAGCTGTTTCTGCCACATCTCAACTGCGAAACACGGGAGCAGGTACTGGAACAGATGTGCCGGTTCGTGTGCGGCAAAAAAAAGCTGCCGGATGATTTTTTACAGCTCGTGAAAAAGCGAGAATCGCTGGCCGCCACTTCGTTTGGTGGGCTGGTGGCAATGCCGCATCCGTGGAAGGCAGTCAGCAAAGATACCTTCGTCTGCCTTGCCATTCTGGACAAGCCCGTGCAGTGGGGCGAAGCAAAGGTACAGGTGGTATTTCTAGTGTCCATCGCGGACGATGCCACCGCAAAACTGCAAAAATTCTATCAGGTTGTTGCGCAGCTTATGGTCGATGAAGCCTGCATCTGCAAATTGATCGCAGAGCGCCGGTTCGAGGTCCTGTTGGGGCTGCTGAGACAAAAAGAACAAGGACTGGAGGAACAAGAAAATGGTTGATGACGAGAAGTACGAAGTTGCATTTGAAATTATCGCCTGCGCTGGTGATGCAAAGTCGCTGGCACTGATGGCAATCGAGGAGGCCCGCAACGGCAATTTTGAACAGGCCGAAAAAAATCTGGCCGAAGCAAGAGAGCAGATGGCTAAGGCGCACGATGTGCAGAACGATATGCTGCAGAGCGAAGCTCAGGGCAAGAGCGTGGAACTGAACATCGTGCTGATCCACGCAGAGGATCACCTGACCATGGCAATCATGTCCATCGATTTTGCAGAAGAGTTCATTGAACTCTACAAGCAGAATCATAAATAAACACGGAACACAAGAAAGGAAGAATCGTTATGAAGATCATGCTGGCTTGTTGCTTGGGAATGTCCACGAGCGTCGTTGTCCAGAAGATGAAGGACGCTGCAAAGGAGCAGGGCAAGGACTATGAGATCTGGGCTGTGGATCAGAACAAGATTGCGGAGAACGTTGGCAACTTTGATGTGCTGCTGCTGGGCCCGCAGGTGCGCCATCTGCAGCGCAAGGTCAAGGCAACTGTGGGTGACAGTGCACCGGTGGCGGTCATTGATGCACTGGCCTATGGCCGCTGCAACGGTGCTGCCATTCTGAAGCAGGCCGAGGATCTGGTGAACAACGGCTGAGTTGTTTGGAAAATCCCTTTTGGAGGAGAAAAAACATGAGTAAATTTAGCGACAAGTTCGTTGATGGCATGAGCCTGGTGGCCGAAAAAGTGGACGAAAACAAGTTCCTTGGTGCAATCAAGGATTCGTTCACCATCTACATGCCGTTCGTTATCGTTGGCTCGTTCATGAACCTGTTCAACACCATCCTGTGCAGCACCACTACCGGCCTTGCCAAGTGGATTCCCGCACTGGAAGCACTGAAGCCTATCTTTACCGCTGCAAACTTTGCAACGCTGTCCTGCATGACCCTGCCCATCGTGTTCCTGATCGGCCTCAAGCTGGGCAAGAAGAACAACGTGCCGGAGCACATCTCCGCTATTATGGCGCTGGCTTCCTATCTGACCATCTGCCCGCAGATCGTCTCTGTAGTGGTGGACGACAAGACTGGCACCGCCAGTGGCCTGCCTGGTGCAGCATTGGGTTCTCAGGGTCTGTTCGTGGGTATGCTGGTCGCCATTCTGGCAAGCCAACTGTTCGCCTTCCTGATGACTTTTGATAAGCTCAAGATCAAGATGCCGGCATCTGTTCCCACTGCTATCACTACTTCTTTCAACGCTCTGATCCCCATCGTGCTCACCCTGTTGGGTGTTTCCGTTGGCGGTTACGCATTCCGTCAGATCAGCGGCCAGTACCTGACCGACTGGATCTACACCACCATCCAGCATCCTCTGGAGAATGCATTCCAGAGTCCTGCCGGTCTGTTCATCATCATTCTGGTCTGCCGTGCATTCTGGTTCCTGGGTATCCATGGTGACCTGATCATCAAGCCTGTGCGTGACCCGTTCTTGGCTGCTGCTCTGGCTGCAAACGTTGCCGCTGTTGCTGCTGGTCAGACTCCGTCCTCTCCCATCACCTACGGCTTCTGGGTCGCATTTGTGGTTCTGCCGGTCTCTCTGCCCGTCTGTCTGGCCATCTTCCTGGTGTCCAAGCGTGAAGATTATCGCGCTGTTGCCAAAGTTGCCATTGGCCCCGCACTGTTCGGCATCAGTGAGCCCATGGTCTTTGGCCTGCCTCTGGTTTTGAACACCACCATGCTGATTCCCTCCATCCTCTCTGTTATGCTGTGCTCCGGTACTGCACTGTTTGCAAGTACGATTGGCTTTATGCCCTGCAACACCGCTGACGTTGCCTTTGGTACGCCCGTGCTGCTGAGTGCACTGATTGGCCACGGCTGGCAGGGTGTTGTGGTGCAGATTATTGGTCTGGCACTGGCAACTCTGGTGTATATCCCCTTCATGATCATTGCCAATAAGCAGGCAGAAGCAGAGCAGGCCTCTCAGAACTGATAAAAGGAGAACTGCTGTGAAAACCTTTGCAAAAAACTTCTTATGGGGCGGCGCACTGGCGGCAAACCAGTGCGAGGGCGCTTATCTGGAAGATGGAAAGGGCCTGGAGATCTGCGACCTGCTGGAGACCGGCAAAGATCGTTTCATCAAGCTGGACCCGGCGCTGGAGCTGCATGAGGGCCGCGTCTATCCCTCCCATGAAGCCATCGACTTCTACCATCACTACAAAGAAGACATTGCCATGTTTGGCGAGATGGGCATGAAGTGCCTGCGCACCTCCATTGCATGGAGTCGCATTTTCCCGAACGGCGACGATGCCGAGCCCAACGAGAAGGGTCTGACCTATTACGAGGATATGTTCCGGGAATTGCACCGCTGGGGCATTGAACCGGTGATCACAATCTCTCACTTTGAGACTCCGCTGGCGCTGGTCAAAAAGTACGGCGGCTGGGACAACCGCAAGCTGGTCGGTTTCTTTGAGCGCTACTGCAAGGTGCTGTTTGAGCGCTACAAGGATCAGGTCAAGTACTGGATGACTTTCAACGAGATCAACAACACCCTCAAGCTGCCTTATCTGGCAGCCGGCATGGTGGTGGCAGATGATGCCAATGCACCGCAGCGGCAGTATCAGGCTGCACACAATATGTTTGTGGCCAATGCACTGGCTGTCAAAGCCTGCCATGAGATGATACCGGGTGCAAAGATTGGCTGCATGCTGTCTTTGAGCACAGCATATCCCAACACCTGCCGCCCGGAGGATGTGATGGAAACCTATCAGCTTCGTCAGCGTTCGCTGTTCTTCTCGGATGTGATGCTGCGCGGCCGTTACCCCTCTTACATCGATCGCAAGTGGGAAGAACTGGGCGTACAGGTGCAGATGGAGCCGGGTGATTTTGAGCTGATTGCACAGAACACCAACGACTATCTGGCTTTCAGTTACTACATGACCTCTACCCACATTGCCGGCATGAAGATCCGCTCCAATACGGGCGGTCACGTAGGTGCGGACAATCCCTATCTGGAAAAATCCAAGTGGGGCTGGCCAATCGACCCGGTGGGTCTGCGATTCGTCTGCAACGAACTGTATGACCGCTACCAGAAGCCCATGTTCATTGCTGAAAACGGCCTTGGTACGGCAGACACCATTGACTCGGATGGCCGCATCCGCGATACTGCCCGCATGGAGTACCTCAAAAAGCACATCGAAGCTTTGCAGCAGGCTGTGGCTGACGGCTGTGATATCTTCGGCTACACTTGGTGGGGGCCCATCGATATCGTGAGTGCCGGCACTGGCGAGATGGAAAAACGGTATGGCTTTATCTATGTGGATAAGGATAATCAGGGCAACGGAACCCTGCAGCGTCGGAAGAAAGATTCCTTCGAGTATTACAAAAAGGTGATCGCCTCCAACGGACAGGATCTGGAACTTCCCGCCGAGGACTAATCAAATAAAAAAAGATCGGTAGCAGTATTTTTCAAAATCAAACAAAGAAAAAATACTGCACTTGATTTTTTTGTGTGAGGGTGCAGCACGTACAACAGCTGCCGCAAAGGAATATCGATATGATAAGTTTGATTCTGGCAAAAAAAGATCCTTTCGCTGTTTTTGGTCATGGCTCTGGGCATTGTGCTGGTGCGCTGCGGCATCGTCCGCAGTCGGGACAGCAAGGTGCTCTCCATGATCTCACTGTATCTGGTCATGCCATGTGTGATCATCTCGTCGTTTCAGGTGAAGTATCAGCCCGAGATTCTGAACGGTCTGCTGCTGGCACTGGCTACGGCAGTGCTGCTGCATCTGGTGCTGATCGTGGTGGTCGGCTTTCTGGGCAAGGTGCTGAAACTGGATGGTGTAGAGGAAACCTCGCTGATCTATTCCAATGCAGGAAACCTTATTATTCCCATTGTGACGGCCATTCTGGGCAAGGAATGGGTCATTTACACCAGCGCATTTCTTTCGGTGCAGCTTTTTCTGCTGTGGAGCCATGCTAAAATGAAGCTCTGCGGAGAAAAAGGAATCGACCTGAAAAAGATTCTGACCAATATCAACATGATCGCCATTTTTGCTGGGGTGCTGCTGTTTCTGCTGCAGATCCAGTTGCCTGCACCTGTGCAGGATGCGGTGGATTCGATCAGCAGTATGGTTGGTCCAATGGGAATGCTGATACTCGGTATGCTGATCGCAGAAATGGACCTGAAAAAACTGATGAGCTATCATAGACTATGGTGGATCACACTGCTGCGTCTGGTGGGCATCCCGCTGATAGGAATCGTACTGTTGAAATACAGCAGCCTTGCAGCACTAGTGCCGGAGGGCAGAACAATACTGCTGGTTACACTGCTTGCCATCTGCACGCCGTCCGCGTCCACACTGACCCAGATGGCACAGGTGTACGGCAAAGATGCAGACTACGCCAGCGCTATCAATGTGGTAACGACCCTGCTGTGTATCGTCACGATGCCGCTGATGGTGGCACTGTACCAGATGTGAGTACGTGCGAATGCTCTGTAATTTTGGCACCCGTCCAGGCTGCGATCAAGAATCCCCGCAAGTGATTGCGTAAGGGCTTAAAAAAGCACCAATAAAATAAACGAACCGCCCCGGCTTCCGCAATGGAAGCCGGGGCGGCTTTTTATACAAAAAAGAAATCGTTTTTTGTAGCTTTGATGAATTGGCGCAGAGTCATTGACAGCAGAAGGGCAGAAGCGTATCTTTGAAACAGAAAACGGAACCGGGCTATAAATAGCAGGTTTCTTTACCTTGCGAGGACACTTTCGTTTTGATGAGGCACGACCCGGTGTGCCGCTTTTTTCATTTGCGGAGATAAAATACAAAAAGTACGGATTATAGTACACATTATCTGTTATGCTCGGTACATGGAAGGCACACACACACCGGAAAAGGAGCAAAATGCGAAGGACGTTGAATAAAACAAGGTTTTTGGCCGGTAAAACGGACCCGGAAAATACCAGCCTGTGGCTGCCGCTCTGGATGCATCTGTGGGATACGGCGGGCATCATGGAGCGGCTAGTCCGGCAGTGGCTCCCCGAAAGCGTAAAACGGGCCATGGGCTTTGAGCGCGAGGAAGCGTTGCTCGCACATGCCCGGTTTTTGGGTGGAATCCATGATATAGGCAAGGCTACGGTAGCCTTTCAGGCAAATATCCTGCGCACCCTGCCGGAGGCGAGGCAGCGGCTGGAAACGTTGACGCCGCTGGACTGTCCTGAACAGAACCGCCGGGAGTCGCCGCATGCCCGGGCGGGCGAGGCAGTCCTGCTGTGGGATGACTGCCCCGGCGGGATCGCCTCCATTGTGGGGGCGCACCACGGCAAGCCACAGAGCTGCGCGGCGGTCGATGATCAGTTAGAGGGTTGGGAGAGCAACTACTACCCCAAGGGACAGAAAAAGGTCTGGGAGGACTTCTGGACAGAACTGCTCATGACTGTTTTGCAGGACTGTGGCTTTGACGACACAGCGGAGTTGGATGATCTGAATCCGCAGGAGGAAGTGCTTCTGACCGGACTTCTGATCATGGCAGACTGGATCGCCAGCAATACGGAATACTTTCCCCTGATCCCGGTAGAGGAGTTGGGCAGCATGGAGGATTACCCGGCGCGGGTGGACAGGGCTTGGGAAAAGCTGGCGCTGCCCTTCCCGTGGGAGGCACAGCCGGGCATCGCAGACCCGCAGGAGTTTGCGGTGCGGTTCGGCTTTGCGCCCAATGCGGTGCAGAGGGCTGTTCTGGAGGCTGTGGATACCGCAGCGGAACCGGGCATCCTGATTTTGGAAGCACAGATGGGCGTGGGTAAAACCGAGGCGGCGCTGGCCGCTGCGGAGGTCATGGCCAGCCGGTTCAGGCTGGGTGGTGTCTTTTTCGGGCTGCCCACACAGGCCACGGCAAACGGCATCTTTCCCCGGCTGCTTGGCTGGGCAGACACACAGTCTGAGGAGACGCTGCCGCAGGCTATAAAGCTGGCACACGGCATGGCAGAACTGAACGAGTGCTATCTGCGGCTGCAGGGGCGCGGGGTGCAGTTGGAGGAGGACGCGCAGGAAGCGCATCAGGTGCAGGTACACCAGTGGTTTCGGGGAAACAAGCAGGCACTGCTGGCAAACTTTGTGATTGGCACAGTGGATCAGTTGCTGCTGGCGGCACTTGCCCAGAAGCACGTTATGCTGCGGCATCTGGGGCTTGCGGGCAAGGTGGTCATTATTGACGAGTGCCACGCCTACGATACCTACATGAACTGCTATCTGGACCGCGCACTGGAATGGCTGGGTTGGTACAAGGTGCCGGTCATCCTGCTGTCAGCCACCCTGCCTGCCCGGCGGCGCGCGGAACTGGTCGAGGCTTACCAGCAGAAAAAGGCTGTCCCGGACGCCCCATGGAAAACCAGCTGCGGCTATCCGCTGCTGACATGGACGGACGGCGCAGAGGTAAAGCAGACGGCCATCCCACCAGACGCACCCGGTAAAACGGTGCAGCTGACCACACTCACAGAGCCGGAGTTACCCGCGCTGCTGCGCCGGAAGCTGGCAGAGGGCGGCTGCGCGGGAGTGATCGTCAACACGGTCAAAAAAGCGCAGAAGATCGCGCAGCTGCTGCGGGAAAGCCTGCCGGACAAAGAGGTGCAGCTGTTCCATGCGCAGTTCCTGATGCCGGACCGCGCAGCGCGGGAAAACCAGCTGATGGCACGCATTGGCAAGGGCTCTGCACCGGAGCGCCGGAACGACCTGATCGTGGTGGGCACGCGAGGTGATGGAGCAGTCGCTGGACATTGATCTGGATGTTCTTGTTACAGAGCTTTGCCCCATGGATCTGCTGTTGCAGCGCATCGGACGGTTGCACCGTCACCGCCGCAGCCGCCCCGCCCCATTGCAGCAGGCCTGCTGCGCGGTGCTGGACACCGGGGAAGATGCCTTTGATGCGGGCAGCGAGGCGGTATATGGACAGTGGCTGCTCTGGCGCACCCGGAAGTTTCTGCCCCGGAGCATCCGGCTGCCGGAGGAAATCTCTCCGCTGGTGCAGCAGGTCTACGGCTGGGAGCGGGAAGCTCCCGGTGGAGCGCAGGGGGAGGAAATGCGCTGCGTATATGAGCAGACGCAGGAGAAAAAGAAAGCGCGCGCCGAGGCGTACCTTGTGCCGCAGCCGGAAACGCACCGGCTGGCGCAGTTGAATACGCTGGACGACTGGATGCAGAACGAGGGTGCCCGCTCCGACCCGGCAGCGCGGGCAGCAGTGCGGGACGGCGACCCCTCGGTAGAGGTGCTTATAATGCAGTGTCGGGCAGACGGCAGCATCCACTTTCTGCCGTGGCAGGAGGGTGGCAGCGCCGTAGCTGCTGACAGCCCGCCCCCGCCGGAAACGGCACTGAAGATTGCCCGGCAGAAGCTGCGGCTCCCGGCGGTGTTCGGCAAAGCGTGGAAGGTGGATAGGGTCATCCGGGAGTTGGAAGCGGATAACCGCAGCCGCCTTGCGGCGTGGCAGCTGTCGCCGCTGCTGTACGGAGAACTGATCCTGCTGCTGGATGAAAACCTGACTGCCCGGCTTGCGGGCATGGAACTTTGTTATGACCGTGAAAACGGCTTATATTACCAAAAGGAGGAGACGGATGAAGGAAATTGAATTCAACCTGCTGACCGAACCGTGGATACGGGTGCGGCTGCGGGACAACACGGTGCGGGAGGTGTCCCTGACCGAGGCGCTGGTGTCGGCGCAGGATTATGTGGACCTTGCGGGCGAGATGCCCACGCAGGATGCCGCCGTGCTGCGGCTGTTGCTGGCGGTGCTGTTCACCGTGTTCTCCCGGGTGGATGCAAAGGGAAAACCCCAACCGCTGGCACAGAGCGATGATGCACTGGAGCGCTGGAGCGAGCTGTGGCAGCTTGGGAATTTCCCGGCAGAGCCTGTCCGGGACTACCTGGAGCAGTGGAAGGACCGCTTCTGGCTGTTCCACCCGACACACCCCTTCTGGCAGGTGCCGACCCTTAGCAGTGGCATTGCGTTTGACGGTAAAAAACGAATTGTACGGGGAACGGAACGCGGAAAGCAGGTAATAAAACGCCGCTATTTCAGAACATTTCAAAAGCAGAATGTGCGGTACTCACCTATGCACAGGCAGCTCGATGGCTGATTTATCAAAATGGATACGATGAACGCGGCGGCCGCCCGAAGGCTGGCAATAAGCCAAGGCATGGTGTTGGTTGGCTGGGGCAGATTGGGTTTGTGGCTGTTAAGGGGGAAAAATCTGTACGAAACGCTGCTGCGGAATATGGCGTTTTCGACAGAGCAGGATGCTCTACAGGAAAAGCAACTGCCTTGCTGGGAGCGGGAGCACGCCAGAACGGAACAGAGCGTTGAGATTGTGATGCCGAAAAATCAGGCAGAACTTTTGACCCTGCAATCCAGACGCATTTTGCTGATACGCTCAGAAGAAATGCCCGGTGTAGTCGGGTATGAGGTGTCGGGCGGAGACTATTGGGACAGCGAAAATGCGTTTGGCGAGCAAATGACTCTTTGGCGCAGAACATCGAAGGAAAATGAAAAGGTGACCTATGAACCGCAACAGCATGAGATGGGAAAGCAGCTGTGGCGAGAACTTCCCGCCATGCTGGACCCGGAGGGCCGTAAACCGGGTGTTCTGATATGGAATCAGAAGCTGCAAAGTCTGCGAATCCTGAGCAAAAAAGAACAAATCGTGATTAGTGTGGTCGGAATACGATATGACGATCAGGGAGCATCTGTTAAGGATGTGTATACTGACCAGTTGGAAATGCAACTTGCAACGTTAAACGATCTTGGCCGAAAATGGACGGTGCGGATAAGCCGGGAAGTACAGCGCTGTGAAGAAACTGCCAAAAACATTGGCACACTGTGCGTGGAACTGAAGCTTGCCGGGGGATTGGACTACAATAAAGTGAAAGGGTTCAAGGATAAGCAGAAGGTAACGGAGGACGCCCGTGCACAATTCTACTTTGCAGTGGATCAGCCTTTTCGGCAGTGGCTGCAGGCAATCGACCCAGAGCAGGACGACCCGGATGAGGCAGCGCTGCGCTGGCAGGCGCAGGCGCGAAACATCGCGGAAAAGCTGGGAAAACAGATGGTGATGGAGGCCGGAAATGCCGCCCTGAAGGGACACCGCATTGTGGTGGATAAGGATAAAAAGACCGAGCGCACCATCCTGTATACCTCGCCAAAGGCCTATAATCGTTTCCGCACAAGGCTTTGGGAGATCTATCCCAAAACAGAACCATAAAGGGGGAATTGTATGAAAACACAGGACGTCAAACTATATGCGGCGCAGCGGCTGCACAGGCTTCAGGCTCTGCCGGACAACCAGCGGCGGGCAGAGCTGGCAAAGCTGCGTCGGGGCATCGGCCACGCACCCGGCGAGCTGCCGGAACTGTGGGGAAGTTTTTTGCTGGGAATGCCGGAAAGCTTTCAGGGCCGCAGTGCTCCCTCGGCGGCAGAGTGGGCGGTCTACCTCGCCCTGACCCTGTATGCTATGCATCAGCAGGGGAACGACCGCCCCATGAACTGCCCCGGCAACACGCTGGGGCGTGCGGTGCGGCAGCTGGCAGAGCGGAACAGTGCCGGACAGGACTGGACCGAGGCCAGTGTGCTCCGGCGGTTCAACGCGCTGGCCACCGCAGAAGAAATTACCGAGATCAGCCACCATCTGCGGGGCATGATCCAGCTGCTGAGCGCGGCAAAGGATGGCGGCATCCCGCTGGACTATCCGCAGCTTGCGGCAGACCTGTATGAATTGCAATGCGCCGACCCGCGATATGCGCAGACCCCCGCCAATGTTCGTCTACGGTGGGGACAGGACCTGTACCGCGACCCGAAGCCTGCACCGGATGAGAAAGAAAAGGAGAATTGATCATGAATAAGCGCCTGTATGTTGATTTCCACATTTTGCAGACCGTCCCGCCCAGCTGCATCAACCGGGACGATACCGGCAGCCCAAAAACGGCAGTGTACGGCGGTGTGCTCCGCGCCCGGGTGTCCTCACAGGCATGGAAGCACGCCATGCGTGCGGCCTTTGCGGAGAATGCTCAGCTGGACGTGGGCAAGCGCACTAAAAAGGCCGCAGAACTGGTGAAGGCGCAGATCCTTGCACTGGCCCCGGAACTGGATGCGGACAAGCTGGCAAAAAAAGCGCTGGAGAATGCGGGCATCAAGAGCGACGATAAGGGCACCAAGGCACTGTTCTTCATGAGCGCTGCGCAGGCAAAGGCATTGGCAGAGCTGGCTGTGGAGGGCTCTGCGGATAAAAAGCAGTATCGGGATGCCCTGAAAGCGGCGCCCTCGATGGACATGGCGCTGTTTGGCCGCATGGTGGCAGATGACCCTTCTCTGAACTATGACGCCGCTGCGCAGGTGGCGCACAGCATCTCCACTCATGCTGTGCAGAACGAGTACGATTACTTTACCGCCGTGGATGACTGTCAAGCAGAGGACAACGCCGGTGCAGGCCATCTGGGCACGGTGGAGTACAACTCCTCCACCCTGTACCGCTATGCCACAGTGAACGTGATGGAGCTGGCCGGGCAGCTGGGTGCAGCGCAGACCGCGGAAACGGTGCGGGCCTTTGGTGAGGCGTTCCTCTTCTCCATGCCCACCGGCAAGCAGAACACCTTTGCAAACCGCACTCTGCCGGATGCGGTATATGTGACCCTGCGGGAGGATCAGCCGGTGAACCTGTGCGGCGCATTCGAGCGTGCCGTGCCCCGTAGTGCGCAGGGGTATGCCGCGCCTTCCAAGGCGGCACTGGCACAGTATGCGCAGCAGATGTACAGCAGCTTTGCCGAGGCCCCGGCGCAAAGCTTTACCGTGGGCAGCGGGCTGGAGGAACTGGCTCCGGCGCAGACGGCAAAGGCGATGCTGGGCGCACTGGAAAAGGCTGTCCGGGATGCACTTGCCGGAAATGAGGTGGGGTAATGGCAACGCTGTTGCTTCGGCTGGCAGCGCCTTTACAGGCGTGGGGCGCGAACTCCAAATTTGAGACCCGCAAGACGGGCCGTGAACCCACCAAGAGCGGCGTGATCGGTCTTTTGGCGGCAGCTCTGGGGCTGCGGCGGGATGAGCGCGAAGCACTGCTCCGATTGACCGGGCTGCGGTTCGGCGTCCGCGTGGAGCGGGAAGGGCAGCTGCTGGTGGACTACCACACGGCAAAGACGCAGGATGAAAAGACCTCTTATGTGACCTACCGCCATTATTTGCAGGACGCCGTGTTTCTGGCCGGTATTGAAAGCGAGGATGCCGCCCTTTTGCAGCAGCTGCAGCAGGCGCTGCTACACCCGGCGTTTCCGCTGTATCTCGGCCGCCGCTGCTGCCCGCCTACCCTGCCGCTCTGTCTGGGAGTACGCCCGGGCAGCTTGCAGGAGGTGCTGCAAACGGAACCGCCCCTGTGTCCGGGACGGCAGAGCCGGATCTTGTTGGACGCCGACCCGCTGGAGACGGGCACGGCTCCGCAGCGGGATGTGCCGGTGAGCTTTGACCCGCATCATCGGCAGTACGGCTACCGCTCGGTACGGGAGCTTTGGCAGAAAGTGCCGGACAGCCCGGAGACTACGGAGCACGATCCGTTCCGGGAATTGTAAAAAGGGGGCGAGAGAATGTATTTATCACGGGTAGAACTAGATCCCACCCGCCGCAGCACCATGGCTGCGCTGTCGGCACCGCAAAAACTGCATGGCGCAGTGGAAAGCGCTTTTGCAGGGGAGCGCCGCCGCAGACTGTGGCGGTTGGATCGTCTGGGAGAGCGGTTGTATCTGCTGCTGCTCAGCGAAGATGCGCCAGAGCTGTCCGGCGTGGTGGAGCAGTTTGGCACCGGAGCGGCTGCGGAGACCCGCAGCTACGACCCGCTTTTGCAGCGGGTGGAGCCGGGCAGCTGCTGGCAGTTTCGGCTGACCGCAAACCCCACCAAAAGCTGCAAAGACCCCCAAAACCACGCAGCGCGGGGAACTGTAGCCGCACATTGCACGACACAGTACCAGAAGCAGTGGCTGTTGGAGCGCGCCGCAAAGCACGGCTTTGCCCTGCGGGAGGAGGAATTTACCGTGACCCGGGTGCAGTGGCAGCACTTTGCCAAGCACGGCACCCGGCCGGTGACCCTGTTGGCAGTGACCTATGAGGGCATTTTGCAGGGTGACCGATGCAGAGCAGTTCCGGGCACTGCTGTGTCGGGCATGGGGCGCGGCAAGGCCTATGGCCTTGGACTGATGACCGTTATGCGCGGAGGAAACTGAGATGGACGAGATGCCGGGCATGATCCGGCCGGACCTGCAGGCGCTGCCGCAGGTGAAAGACCGGATGACCTTTCTGTATCTGGAACACTGCACCCTTGGCCGACAGGACGGCGCAATCACCGTTACAGACGAAAAAGGGATCGTTCAGATCCCGGCGGCGGGCATCTCGGTGCTGCTGCTGGGGCCGGGTACACGGGTGACCCACCGTGCCATGGAACTTATGGGTGACACGGGCGTGGGTGCTGTCTGGGTAGGTGAGCACGGTGTGCGGTATTACGCCCATGGCCGTCCCCTGACCACCCACTCGCAGCTGTTGCTGCGGCAGGCAGAGCTTGTCAGCAACACCCGCAAGCACCTGGATGTGGTACGCAAGATGTATCAGCTCCGTTTCCCGGACGAAGATATCTCCCGGCTGACGATGCAGCAGCTGCGGGGACGCGAGGGCAGCCGTGTGCGGCAGGTATACCGCAAAGCTTCCAAGGATACCGGTGTTCCGTGGAGCGGCCGACTGTACCGCCCGGAGGATTTTGCATCGGGAGATGCCGTCAATCAGGCGCTTTCTGCCGGGCACGCCTGTTTGTACGGTCTGGCGCACGCGGTGATCGTGGCATTGGGCTGCGCCCCGGGTCTTGGCTTTGTTCATGTGGGGCACGAGTGCTCCTTTGTGTACGATATTGCCGACCTGTACAAGGCCGAGGTGACCATTCCCATCGCCTTTGAAGTGGCGGCACAGGCTCCGGACGACCTGCCGGCCGTAGTGCGTCGCCGGGTGCGGGATGCCATGGTAGAGCATCATATTCTGGAGCGCATGGTGCACGATATCCGGTATCTGCTCCTGAATGCGGATGAGCGGGAACAGGAGCCGGAAGCTGTTTATCTGTGGGACAACAAAGTGGGCACTGTGGCCAACGGCATCAATTATTTTGAAGAAGAGGGTGATGAAACATCGTAGTTCTCACCATGACGAACTGCCCGCCAAAACTGCGCGGGGATCTGTCCAAATGGCTGTGCGAGATCAACACGGGCGTTTATGTGGGCAATGTGAGCAGCCGCGTCCGATTCCATCATCGAATATGGAGCGCTGCGGGTCCGGGACGGTGTACCGGTGGAGGAGCTGACCATGCTGGTCTGCGTGGAAGAAAACGTTCCGGCAGAGATCACAGCCCTGACAGGACTCAGCGCTGCGGAATTGCAGCAGGGAACAGAACCACGGGAAGCGCTGAATAGCTTTTTGTTGTTTATTGGCAAAGACCCACTGGTGGGACATAATATTGCCTTTGATCTGGAGTTTCTGCGCATGACCTGCAAACGATATGGCTTTCCGGCACCGACCAACCGCCAGATCGACCTTGCACAACTTGCCCGCCGAAACCTTACAAGGACCGCAAATTATAAGCTGGTGACGCTGGCACAGCATTTTCAGCTGGCAGAAAAAGTGGAGCATCGCGCCCTGCCGGACTGCCGTCTGATACAACAGGTTTATTGCAAACTGAAGGAAACAGCGGTACAATAGCAACAGGAGGCACGGTGCTACGGGATCTTTTTAGTCTTTTCCCCGCATACGCGGGGGTGATCCCTTTTCATGGTTTAAGCACCTTCCTTTCTACACCTTTTCCCCCGCATACGCGGGGGTGATCCCCGACATGGCTGCCGATCGTATCAGGCGGCCTGTCTTTTCCCCGCATACGCGGGGGTGATCCCACCTCGTCTAGGTAGATCGGTACAAGATCGCCCTTTTCCCCGCATACGCGGGGGTGATCCCGGCTACTCCACCTACGCCCTGTTCGTCGGCTCCTTTTCCCCGCACATGCGGGGGTGATCCCCGGGTGACAAGGCCGGTAGGGCTCTTCTTTTGCTTTTCCCCGCATACGCGGGGGTGATCCTTACGGCATTCTGGCGGACGCAGTGGGCGACTACTTTCCCGCATACGCGGGGGGTGATCCTACGGCTGATGCTATGGGCGGTGCGCAAAGGCGCTTTTCCCCGCATACGCGGGGCTTACAAAAAAGAACCACGGGCGCAACGGAAAGTGAAATGATATTTCTGGAAAGGAGAACTCTGCAATTTTATCGCCCGCCCAGGCTGCGATCAAGAATCCCCGCAAGTAATGGCGTAAGGGCTTGACCCGACACAAATAAAGCATAACAAACACCCCTCGGTTTCCTGCTGCGGAAGCCGAGGGGTGTTTTGCGTATTAAGGGTGGAACGAATGCGCACTGTGATTTTATTCGGCCTTCAGGCGGAGCAAAGTGCCGGACTTTTCAATGCGGTAAAAGCCTGCGCTGCCGTCCACGCCGAACTGCAGCTGCAGCTTGAGCGAAGAGTGCGACAGCGCGCGCACCGAAGGCGCGATCCAGTGCACCAGTGCCAGCAGCAGCGGCAGGGTGACGACCAGCTCAGTGGCATCCTGCAGTGCGGCCCAGCACTTCACAGTAGAGCAGCTGGTCCAGATCGATGCGGGAGATGCCGGTCTTGCAGCGCAGGATCAGGCTGCGCTGGTCGGCGCGGCGGCACTCGGCGATCATCGAATCCGTCAGACGGAAAAAGCTGTCCTCCCAGATGGGCTTGAGCTGGTAGAAGTAGGCACCCACCACATAGGATTCCACTGCAAACTCGGCGGAAGAAGTGAGAAAGATGATCTTGACGACGTTATCGTACTGCCGGATCTCCTTGGCGGCGGTAATGCCGTTTTCGGCCGGCATGATGACATCCAGAAACAGGATATCGTACCGGGTGCCCTTTTCGATCTCGGCCAGCAGATCCAGCGGGCTGTGAAAGGCTGTGCACTGGATCTGGACACAGCGCTGGGCGCGATATTTTTCCAGCAGGGCAGAGAGCTGGTCCAGAACTGTTTGGTCATCGTCGCAGAAGGCGATCTGGATCATAACGGGTTTAACACATCCTTTGTTCGCGTCAGCCAGAAATTACAGCTGGGCCTTGCCCATGCAGTAGGTCTGCAGCACATCGTAGTTGTCGTCCAGCACCACAAGGTCGGCATCCTTGCCGATCTGGATGGAACCCTTGCGGTCATCCAGATGCAGGCAGCGCGCCGGGTTGATGGTGCAGGCGTTCAGTGCATAGTTGAAGGGCACCATGGCCTCCTCCACCAGAATGCGCAGGCCCTTGTTGATGTTCAAAGTGGAACCGGCCAGCGTGCCGTTGTCCAGATGGGCACTGCCGTCCGGGTAGATGGTGATATGGTTGCCGCCAAAGATGTACTCGCTGCCAATGGGGGTGCCCTTGGCCATCAGTGCATCCGAGATCATGATGGCGTAATCCGGGCCTTTGCTCATGAAGTAGTTGTTCAGGGCAGCAGGGGTGGAGTGGCAGCCGTCGCAGATGATCTCGCCGTACATGGTGCGGATGCGGTAGGCTGCGCCCACCAGACCGTTGGCGCGGTGGGCGAAGGGGGACATGCCGTTGTACACGTGGGTCATGGAGCGGGCACCGTTGGCATAGGCCATCACGGCCTGCTCATAGGTGGCGGCACTATGGCCGATGCTGACCACCACGCCGTGCCCGGTCAGGTAATGGGTCAGTGCAAACCCTTCGTCGTGTTCCGGTGCAAGGGTCACATAGCGGATGTGGCCGCGTGCTGCCTGCTGGTAGTGCTTGAACTGCTCCACGCTGGGCTTTGCGATGTACTCCGGAGGCTGTGCGCCCTTGTACTTCATATCGAGGTAGGGGCCTTCAAAGTGGATGCCAAGGATCTCGGCACCTTCGTAGCTGCCCTCCATCACGTCGGCCACATTGGCCACGGCGTTGGTCAGCACCTCCACGCTCTGGGTGACGGTAGTGGCCAGAAAGCTGGTCACACCCTCAGAGACGATATGCTTTGCCCAGTAGCGCAGGCCCTCCGGCTTTGCGTCGTTGGTGTCGAACTCGTAGGCACCATGGCAGTGGATATCCATGAAACCGGCACGATGCGCTTGGAGCCATAGTCCACATCGGCCTGCTTTTCACCATAGGGGAAGATGCCGGTGATCTTGCCCTGCTCCAGCTCGACTGCGGCAGAAATGAACTGGTCGGCGATCCATACTTTTTTGCTCTGGATGATCATATAATCAGCCCTCCGATATCATCATAAAACCTGCATATGCTGCACACGACAGCACAATCATTCTGCAGAAAAGTATAGCATTTTCTGGCGGGAATAACCAGCCTTCGCGCGCCTTTTCAAAAAAAATTAAGCTGGAAAATGAAAAAATGATCGCAGTTTGCACAAAGAAACAGCGTAAAATCAGAAACCCGGAGCCTTTTTGAGCCGTTTTGGCCGAGAAAAGGTTCCGGGTTTTGTGCATGATCTTTTCAGAAAGCTGTTTTGCAACAGCCCCTTAATATGAAGTAAGCCCCAGGCTTACATCCAAAGCCTGATCCACACGTTTCTGATCTTCCGGCGTGATCTGCCCGGCCCGCTCCCGCAGGCGGTGTTTATCCAGCGTGCGGATCTGCTCCAGCAGCACCACGCTGTCCTTGGCAAGGCCGGTATCCGCTGCCCGGATATTGATGTGGGTGGGCAGGCGGGCCTTGTCCAGCCGGGATGTAATGGCCGCAGCGATCACGGTAGGGCTGTGCCGGTTGCCGATCTCGTTCTGCACGATCAGTACCGGGCGCACGCCGCCCTGCTCCGACCCCACCACCGGCGAAAGATCTGCGTAAAAAACTTCTCCTCTGTGTACCTCCATAGAATCTCCCTCCCTGCATTTGGAGGATGCGCCCCGCTTATGTGATGCGTCCGGCGCATCTTCGTCTGCTCTCAGTATGAGCCGGCTGCGCGTCGGTTATGCAGCGCAGGGGATATTCCATTGTATGCACAAAGGCTTACAGAGTTTCCAGTGTGCAGAAGGCCAGCGCCATGCCGCCCTCGTGGCTCAGAGAGAGCCGGGCGGCAAGGCCATGGGCCTGCATCCATTCCGCAGTCTGGCCGGAAAAATGATAGGCAGGTGCACCGCTTTCCAGCCGGACAGCCTCGATCTCACACAGGGAGAACGGCTCCCGCAGGCCGGTGCCTGCCGCCTTTAAAAAGGCTTCCTTGGCGGCAAAGTTGGCTGCGGCGCTGGCAAGCCGGTGGGCGGCGCTGCGCCCGGCGGGCAGCGGTTCGTCAAGGCTCAGCGCAGCGCGTTCGGCCTCGCCGTACACCCGGCGGATAAAGGCTGCAGCGTGTGCGCCGGTAAGGCTTTTTTCCAGATGCGCGATCTCGCACAGGTCGCAGCCGATGCCATACAGCATAAAGGCCCTCCTTCTGCCGCATTTGCGGCGGTGCAGGCCGTCAGCCTGCAAAATCAGGACCGGAAATTTTATGCAAACTGTGCAAATCCGGTCTGTTTAGCTTGAAGTTTCCTCGCAATTCGTGTACAATGAATGTAGTTCTTCCTAAGGGGGTGTATTCCGTGAGTGGCGAGACCGCTATTTTTTCGATCCACGACAAAAAGGACTATGAGATCCATGAGATCGTACAGCAGGTGTACGATGCTTTAAAGGAAAAAGGCTATAATCCGGTCAATCAGCTGGTGGGCTATATCTTGTCCGAAGACCCCACCTACATCACGACCTATAAAAATGCCCGTTCCATGATCCGCAAGGTGGATCGTGACGATCTGCTGCAGGCCATGCTGCGCAGTTATCTGAACGTCTGATATCGCTTGTCTGCTCATGCCCCGCCGTCGCTATGATGGCGGGGCTTTTTCATAATAGAATGCAGATGCCGTTTACCGTTACAGCCCCTCCGGTGAAAACGCAATTCAGAAAAATCCGCAGATCTTTCTGAATTGCAACTATATAAAATAAAACTTTCGCTGAAGATGGCCAGAGCGAAACGGAGATCATTCCAACCGTTACGGCCGGAACGGCAGCGTAAAGATCTGGTTTACGACGACCTCATATTCCCACGGTTCCCGCACCTTGCGCAGCTGCTTTTCCAGCTTTTCGGCCCCCTCAAACTTGTGAATGAGGTAGAACCAGTGTCCCTTCATGCGGCTCACCGCGCACCCGGCGCTGCCGAACAGTTCGGAGTATCCGTGGTAGAGGTCGTCAAGGTATCCGCGCAGCTCTTCCCGTGTGGCCGGTGCGCCGCCGCGTGCTTCACGGAAAAGCGCCGGGTCCGCAATGATGCCGCGCCCCACCATGATGCCGGACAGCTGCGGATACTGCGCTTCCAACGTGTGCAGGTCCGCAGCGGTGGTCACATCGCCGTTGTAGCACACGGGCATCCGGCACCCGGGCAGGGAGGCGGCAAAAGCGGCACGGTCGGCCTGCCCGCGGTAGAGCTGGCGCATCACACGCGGGTGGATGGTCAGCTCACAGATGGGATACCGGTTATAGATGTCCAGAATGGCAGCAAATTCTTCCGGCTTTTCCACGCCCAGCCGGGTCTTGACCGAGATAGGCCCTTCCGCATTGGCAAATACGGCGGCAAGAAAAGCGTCCAGCTTGACGGGGTCGCGCAGCATCCCGGAACCCTTGCCTTTGGCGGTGACGGTGCCGGAAGGACAGCCGAGGTTCAGGTTCACCTCGGTGTAGCCAAGGCCGCGCAGCTCGCCGATCATCCATGCGGCAAGTTCGCCGTCCTTTGCCAGCAGCTGCGGGATCACCGGCGCGCCGGGGTTTGCCGCAGGGGCAAGCTCGGCCATCTTCTTTTTAATGAGCACCCGGTTCTCCGGCGGGGAGATGAAAGGGGCATAGTAGCGTCGGCATTGCCAGCAGGGCCGAACCATTTCTGGTGTGCCTGCCGCCACACCCGGTCGGTCAGGCCCTCCATGGGGGCAGCATAGTAATTCATGAGCAAATCTCCAAAGTGTTTGATAGGGATATTGTAACAAAAAACTCCCGCCCTGTGAAGTCACAGAACGGGAGAAGCGAGCTTTTTGAAAGATCAGTCTGCAAACAGCGGGGTGGACAGGTAGCGGTCACCGGTATCGGGCAGCAGGACCACGATGTTCTTACCGGCATTCTCCGGGCGTTTTGCCAGCTGCAGAGCAGCATAAACAGCAGCACCGGAGGAGATACCCACCAGCACGCCTTCCTTGTGGCCGATCAGACGGCCGGTGGCAAAGGCATCGTCGTTCTCCACGGCGATGATTTCGTCATACACCTTGGTGTCCAGTACGTCCGGCACAAAGCCCGCGCCGATGCCCTGAATCTTGTGTGCGCCTGCGGTGCCCTTGCTCAGCACAGGAGAGGAAGCAGGCTCTACAGCCACCACCTTGACGTTCGGGTTCTTGCTCTTCAGGTACTGGCCCACGCCGGTCACGGTGCCGCCGGTGCCCACGCCTGCCACAAAGATATCCACCTTGCCATCAGTATCCTCCCAGATCTCGGGGCCGGTGGTCTCGATGTGGGCCTGAGGGTTGGCCGGGTTCACGAACTGGCCGGGGATGAAGGAATTCGGGATCTCCTTTGCCAGCTCGTCGGCCTTGGCAATGGCACCCTTCATGCCCTTGGCACCCTCGCTCAGCACCAGCTCTGCGCCGTAAGCCTTCATCAGCTGGCGGCGCTCCACGCTCATGGTCTCGGGCATCACGATGATGATGCGGTAGCCCTTGGCGGCTGCCACAGCGGCCAGACCGATGCCAGTATTGCCGGAGGTAGGCTCAATGATCACGGAACCTTCCTTCAGCAGGCCCTTTTCCTCGGCATCATCGATCATCTTTTTGGCGATGCGATCCTTGACAGAACCGGCCGGATTGAAGTATTCCAGCTTGGCAATGATGTGGGCAGGCAGCTCCTGCTCCTTTTCAATGTGGGTCAGCTCCAGCAACGGAGTATGACCGATCAGCTGATCTGCGGCAGTATAAATCTTGCTCATTGTAGTTTCCTCCCTGATACAGTTATGGGCACATGTGCCCTGCTGGACGACCTGGTTCCAAAACCTTTATACCAACATTGTTTGTGGGTTTGATGGTATTATAGACCCGTTCTGTGCGGTTGTCAATGGATTTTTTGAAAAAAGTGGGATTGAAATATTATTTACCCTGTTGTATAATAGGTTAAAAACTCAATCTATAACCAACAAAGGAAGTACACTATTATGATCGTGTCCACCAAAGGGCGCTATGCACTGCGCGTGATGATCGACCTTTCCGAGCATCAGTCTGAAAAATATGTCCCTCTCAAGGAGATCGCTGCCCGGCAGGAGATCTCGGAAAAATATCTGGAAAACATCCTTAAGGTGCTGGTGCAGAACGGCTTTCTGGAGGGCTTGCGCGGCAAGGGCGGCGGCTACCGGCTCACCCGCAGCCCGGATCAGTACACCGTGGGCGAGATCCTGATGCTGACCGAGGGCAGCCTTGCGCCGGTGAGCTGCCTGACCCCCAATGCGACCCCCTGCTCCCGCATGGCAAACTGCCGCACCTACGAGATGTGGAAGGGGCTGGACGATCTGATCTCCAACTACTTCGGCAATATCACACTGGCCGATCTCGCCCGGCCTGATCAGGCCGGGAATGACTATGTGATCTGACGGCATTTCTGGTAACATGCAAAAAGGCGCACCGGCTTGACCGGCGCGCCATTTTTTTGCACAGTTCTCGGCGAAATGTGCAATTTTTCTTATCCAGAATCACGGTTGATGGATTGGGGCTCCTGCGGTATACTTTACCCTTGATGTGTCCATTTACGCTTTTGATCGAGGAAAGGGGAACTTTACTACGAAATATATTTTTCAGTTTGCGCGCATTCTTGCGTTTTGTTTTTTGGCGAGATCCTTCATGTAGTGCTGCCGCTGCCGGTCCCGGCCAGCGTCTACGGTCTGGTGCTGCTGCTGGCAGCGCTGAACTTCAAGCTGGTAAAGCTGGACGATGTGAAAGAGGTGGGAACCTATCTCACAGGCATCTTCCCGCTGTTGTTCGTGCCCGCTGCCGCCGGTGTGATGGAACTGTGGGCAGAGATGGGCGAGATGCTGCTGCCCATCCTCGTTGCCATTATCCCGGTCACTGTGCTGGTGATGGTGAGTGCAGGCAAGACCACGCAGGCCCTGACCGGCCGCAAGAAAAAGGAGGCTGACAATGACGCAGCTGCTGAATGATTTTTTGTCCGGCTCCGCAGCATGGGGCGTTCTGCTTACGCTGGCCGCGTTTGCACTGGGCACCCTTATCAATAAGGTGACAGGCAAAGCCATTTTTAACCCGCTGCTGCTGGGCAGCATCTTTGTGATCATTTTTCTGTCGGTGTGCAACATCCCGTATGCGGACTACAAGGCCAGCGCGGCACCGGTGAACTATCTGCTGCTGCCCGCCACCGTGGCACTGGCCATTCCGCTGTATGAAAAGATCGACCTGCTGAAAGAGAACGCCGCCGCCATCATTGCGGGTATCTCGGTGGGCACGCTGGTGAGCCTTGGCAGCGCACTGGCGCTGGCACTGGCGCTGGACCTGACCCGTGAGCAGTATGCCACCCTGCTGCCCAAATCCGTGACCACCGCCATCAGCATGGATGTGGCCGCTGAGCTGGGCGGCATTGCTGCCCTGACCGGTGCGATCGTCATTGTTACCGGCATCGTGGGGGCGCTGCTGGCTGAGACGGTGTGCAAGATGTTCCACATCACCGACCCCATCGCCAAGGGCGTGGGAATCGGAACTTCGGCCCATGCCGTGGGCACCAGCAAAGCCCTGCAGATGGGCGAGGTGGAAGGTGCCATGAGCGGCCTTTCCATTGCGGTGGCCGGTGTGCTGACCGCAGTGCTCTGCCCGGTGTTTGTGAACCTGATCCGGTAAAGGATTTAAAATAGCCGCTCTGGCTTTTTTCAGTAGAATTTATTTATTGATCCGGGAACCTCAGTTTACAACAAAAATGAGATAGGCAACCCCTTTCGGGGAAGTCTATCTCATTTTTTTGTTGAGGCTGTTTTTATACGCCGCTGTGTTCCCGTTCATCCTTCAGGATGGCCGTCACGCTCTGCATGGTGCTTACTGCACGATGCAGTTCTTCGTCGCCAAGCTCTGCACGCAGGCGGGCGTAACAGCGCTGCATGAACGCGCGCTCCTCCGCCATCAGCTCCACAGCCTTGCTGGAAAGCTCCACATAGGTGCGGCCCGCTTCACGGTCGGTCTTCCATGCCACAAAGCCATTGTCCTGCAGCTTTTCAACGGCCTTGGAAAGCTCTGTCACCTTCAGGCCCATAACGGCAGCAAGGTCAGCCAGATAAACCTTACTGTCCGGGTGCTGTTCGGCCTGCATCTTGATGTAATATAAGATCAGGTAATCCGCCCGCTGGATGGTGCTGAACACCTTGTCGATATCAAAATTGTGCAGGAAGAACCATTCTTCCGGGTGATGTTTCAGTTCCACGCTCATCATGCATCCTCCCTGTTATTCCCGCTCATTGCGGCGGATATATTCGTGGGTGCCGCCAAGGCTCTTGTAGGCCGGGCGGATGATCTTGTTTGCGCTGAGCAGCTCTTCAATGCGGTGGGCGCTCCAGCCCATTACGCGGGCCACGGCGAACAGCGGCGTGTACAGCTCCATGGGGATGCCCAGCATATCGTACACAAAGCCGCTGTAGAAGTCCACATTGGGGCTGACACCCTTGAAAATTTTGCGCTCCTCCGCGATCAGCTGCGGGGCCATGTGCTCGATCTTGTTGTAAAGGGCAAGGTCCTTGTCGCGGCCCTTCTCGTGGGCCAGCTGTTCCACATAGCCTTTGAATACCACCTCACGGGGGTCACTGAGGGAGTATACCGCGTGGCCCATGCCGTAGATCAGGCCTTTGCGGTCAAATGCTTCGCCGTGCAGTAGCTTTTTCAGGTAGGCTTCCAGCTCTTCATCGTCCTCGGTGTCGTGCAGGTTTTCGCGGATGTTCTGCATCATCTGCATCACCATCAGGTTGGCACCGCCGTGGCGCGGGCCTTTGAGGGAGCACAGGGCAGCCGCCATGGCCGAGTAGGTATCGGTGCCAGACGAAGTGACCACGCGGGTGGTAAAGGTGGAGTTGTTGCCGCCGCCGTGCTCGGCGTGCAGCAGCAATGCTACATCCAGCACGCGGGCTTCCAGCTCGGTGTACTTCATATCCGGGCGCAGCATCCGCAAAAAGTTCTCTGCGGTGGAAAGCTCCGGGTCCGGCCGGTGGATGTACATGCTGCCGTCTTTTTCGTAGTGGTTATAGGCATGGTAGCTGTACACGGCCAGCATGGGGAAGATGCCGGCCAGCTGGATGCTCTGGCGCAGCACATTGGAAATTTCCAGATCACCGGCCTTGGGGTCGTAGGATGCCAGTGTGAGCACGCTGCGGGCCATGGAGTTCATGATATCGTGGCTGGGGGCCTTCATGATCACATCACGGGTAAAGTTGGTGGGCATGGTGCGGCACTCGCCCAGCACGCGGCAGAACTCTTCCAGCTTTTCCTGTGTGGGCAGCTCACCGAACAGTAGCAGATAGCCCGCTTCCTCAAAGGCAAAGCGGCTGCCGGACGACCCGCGGATCAGGTCTTTCACGTCGTAGCCGCGGTAGAGCAGCTGACCGTCGGCAGGCTTTTTCACCCCGTCCACATACTGGAAGGCGCGGATATCGGAGATATTGGTCAGACCTGCCAGCACGCCCTTGCCGTTTTCGTCGCGCAGGCCCGCTTTAACGCCAAACTCCTTGTACAGGTCCTTGCTGATGCGGTCGTGTTCGGCGCACAGCGGCTGCTGCTGGTCGAAGTATCCCATTACGTTCTGCAGATGATCCATTGGTAGTTGCTCCTTTCCCATTGCCGTCAGCTTGCGCTCACTTGGCAGGCCATCAGGAAGCTTTCTCTGCGAACAGCCCGGAACTTCGGTCCCGCCTTACTGCCTGCGGAAGCGGGGTACCACCCCCAGGACATTCGCTGGAGAAACTTCCTGCCGTCCTGCCCCAAAAAACCGTATTGATTCGGGACGGCATTCACTTACATTCAGAATACTCTTTCAGATTACAAAAAGGATATTTCGGTGTCAAGGTACTGTTTGTAAATAAAAAAAGAACAAAATCGGAAAGCTGCCGGGTGCGCATTGCCCTTTAGCGCAGGGGCAGTTTTTGAGACGGTAACGCACAAATAAGACATCTTCCAGCCGGATCTCAGGAGACTGGCAACAAATAAAGCCACGACGAAACCGCATTTGTAAACGGTTCATCGTGGCTTTTTGTCATATCGAGCAGAGCTGGACAAATCCGAACTATTTCCTGCCAATTCATCGGCAGCCAAAGTATCCTCGAAGCGGACGGTTTGAGAGCCGTCTTTATAATTGAACGTGATCAGCATTCTGTCATCGTAGAGGAAAATGGCGTTCACAAAGATCTCAATCAGTGCCTTGCGCTGCTTTTGCTGCGATACATCGAACTTTCTGAATTTCATCAACCAGAATCGGATGAAGTCAGCATTAAAGGAAGGCTTTCTTAGCTTTTCGTCAGCAATTTTGGCGGTCAGTTCATCCTTTTGCGCTTCCAGCGCATCCAAACGCTCTTTGGTCGTCCGGGTGAACAAGCCTTCCTCGATTGCTTTCATCAGGTTGTCCAGTTTTCGGTCCACTTCCCGGAGCTGTTTTTCCAGCAGAGGGATCGCGGTATTCTCCTGATTTTGGAAATCCATGACCAGCTGAACGATTCGTTCAATCACTGCATCATCCTGAATCAGCTTCATCGTCTCCTGAACGACCAGATTTTCCAACCACTCCTTCTGTACGGTTTTCTTGTTACAGCCTTTCTTCTTTTTGGCAGTGGCACATTTATAATAATAGTAGGTTCGCCCGGTAGCACTTGTTCCGCTCTCGCCGAACATCAATGCCCCGCACTTACCGCAGAACAGCTTTGTGGTCAACAAATATTCCTCATCTGCCTTTCCGCGAGCCGGAGCACGTTTGTTTTTCTCCATACGTTTTTGCACACGGTCAAACAAATCCTTGGGAACGATGGCTGGAATTGCATCCGGGACAACGATATCCCGGAAAGAAAGTTCTCCAATATAGCGGCGGTTCTTTAACATGGTGTTCATGCTGCTGCACGTCAGCTTTCCACCCAGCATATTACGAACCCCTTTTTCGTTGAGGTAGTTCATGATCTCAACGATTTTTTCACCGTTGTCGTACCGCTGAAAAGCCTCCAATACAAGCGGTGAAATCAGCGGGTCGATGCGATAGAACTTATCTGCGTCGATTTTATAGCCAATCGTTCCTGTGCCGCCTGTGCATTTGCCTTTCAGCGCATTTTCGGTCTGGCCACGAATGACTTTTTCGGAAAGTTCCGCCGAATAGTATTCTGCCATACCCTCCAGCAGCGTCTCCACCAGAATGCCCTGCGAGCCTTCTGCAATCGGCTCCATGACCGATATCAGATGGACATTGTTCTTTTTCAGAATCATCTTGTAGTTTGCACTGTCAAAGCGATTCCGAGCGAAACGGTCAAATTTCCAAACCAAAACGATTTCAAACAACTTTTTATTGCTGTCCCGAATCATCTGTTGAAAATCCGGTCGATTGTCTGTTTTGGCAGAAAGTGCACGGTCGATATAGTGCCTGACCACTGTAATGCCGTTTCTTTCAGCATATGCTGTGCATTCCCGAATCTGGCCCTCAATGGATTCTTCACGCTGGTTGTCACTGGAATAGCGAGCGTAGATCACAGCATTCATGGAAAGCACCTCACTTTTACACATCATTGAACGAATGTACGTTTATTCAAGGCTGTTCTTCGTATAATGTATATACCATATTTTGCAAGGGAATGCAAGCTGTGTTTTTACTTGGATTCTTTGCTCTTTAATGTGCTCTTCCGATACTGCATCGGGCTCTGGCCGGTGGCCTTGGCAAAGCGGGTGGAGAAGTTACTGGCATCCCCGAAGCCTGCTTCCTGTGCGATCTCACTGATGCTGTGGTCGGTGAGCACCAGCAGCTCTTTTGCCTGTGTGATGCGGAAGTTGACCAGATAATTGTACGGCGTTGTGCCCATGTACCGCCGGAACAGGCGCAGAAAATAACTCTTGCTCATGTGCGCACTTGACAGCAGATCGGCAAGGGAAAGTTCCTGCCGGTAGTTCTTGCGCAGGGTCTCTGCCGCCTGCAGGATCAGCTGGCGGTTGGTGGTCATCTCCGCCTGCGCAAACAGGCTCTGTGCACAGAGGGCAAGCATCTCGTGCAGGGCAAGACCTGTCTGCACCATGCTGTCCACCGTGCCAAGCTCCATCTGCTCCAGAACAAGTTCAAACAATTCCTGCATCCTGACCCCGGTCAATTGGACCGGGGTCAGTTTTTTGTCCGGCAGAAGCAGCGGCTCCATGGCCGCAACACCGGCACCGTCCAGATGCACCCAGTAGTGGTGCCAGCAGCTCTGCCCCGGTGCGGTGCAGTAGCTCTGTGCCGTGCGGCAGTTGAGCAGCAGTGCCTGCCCGGTCTCCAGCACGACATGGTTCCCATCCTGCTCGATGAGACCGGCACCCCGGAGGGTGTAGAACAGGATATAGCTTTCTTTATCGGTGCGGGCGGTGGAGAACCGCTGTTGTGCATAGAATAGCCCCGCCTCGGTGCAGGAATAGGGCTGTGCACGCTCCGCTTCGCTGAGCGTCGTGCGCTTCCAGATGCTTTCCGGGGTCACATCCATGTTGTAAGTCAGCATTTTTCTCCCGCCTTTCTGCTTCCAGTATAGCGGCTTTTACCCTGTGATGCAAGAGTGGACTTTTCACAAAGAATGCGTCACCTTTGCGGATGGAATCCGCCTTTCCGGGCCGCTATACTGGTACCGGAAAGAGACAGAAGGAGGCGCACTATGCACGAAAAATTTCTCGCCATCGACATCGGCGCATCGTCCGGGCGGCATATCATCGGCTGGATGGAGGACGGGACCTTGCAGACCGAGGAAGTCTACCGCTTCCCGAACAGTGTCCGGCGGGTGGACGGCCACCTGGAATGGGACATCGACAGCCTGTTTGCCAACGTGAAACAGGGCATCAAAGCGGCTTTTGCAAAGTACCCCGCCATCAAAAGCCTGTCCATCGACACCTGGGCGGTGGACTACGTACTTTTGAAAAAGGAACAGCCCCTTTATCCGGTCTATGCTTACCGCGACGGCCGGACACAGGCCGTTCTGGATGAGGTGCACGGCATCCTCCCGTTTGAGAAGCTCTACGAGCGCACCGGCATCCAGTTTCAGCCATTCAACACGGTGTATCAGCTGTATGCGGACAAAAAAGCCGGGCGGCTGGCGCAGGCAGACGATTTCCTGATGATTCCGGAATATCTACTCTGGAAACTCTGCGGCGTCAAGGCCCGTGAGTACACCAACGCCACCTCCACCGGCCTTGTCAACGCCCAGATCAGAGAATACGACCCGGAGATCCTCTCTGCGCTGGGCTTGCCGGAAACCATGTTCCCGCCGCTGACCGCACCCGGCACGGTGCTGGGTCCGCTGAAGCCGGAGATCGCCTCCGAGGTGGGCGGGCAGACCAACGTGGTGCTGTGTGCCACCCACGACACTGCCAGCGCGGTGGAGGGCATCCCGATGGAGCAGGGGGAGGCACCGTTCCTTTCTTCCGGCACCTGGAGCCTGTTGGGTGTCAAACTGGCACAGCCGGTCACCACTCCAGAAAGCTGCAAAGCAAATTTCACAAATGAAGGCGGCGTGGGCTACATCCGCTATCTGAAAAACATCATGGGCTTGTGGATCATCCAGTGCGTGCAGAAGCAGCTGGGCATCTCCTTTGCGGAGATGGTGGAGCTGGCAAAGGCCAGCACCTACACCCGCATTTTTGATGTGAACGATGCGCGTTTCTCGGCTCCGCAGGATATGAGCGCGGAAATCAGAGCTGCCCTTGCTGAGACCGGTGCACCGCCTGCCACGGACGCTGACCTCATCAACTGCATCTATCATTCGCTGGCGTACTGCTACGGCGAAGCCTACCGTGAGATGGAAGCCGTCACCGGGCAGCACTGGGACAAGCTCTACATTGCAGGCGGCGGCGCCAAGAATGCCACCCTGAACGAGCTGACCGCCCATTATACCGGAAAACAGGTCGTGGCCCTGCCCATTGAGGCGACCGCCATCGGCAACCTGAAAATACAGATGAACATCCACTAAGGAGGACAAATTATGCTGGTTGAAACCAAAGCCCGCGTTGGCGTGTTCGCCATTGCGCTGGGTGCCTACCTGCCCCAGTTCCCGACCCTCGTGCCCGAATTTGAGCAGCAGTACGCTGCCTTCAAAAAGACCATCCCGGACACCGTGGAGGTCATCGACGGCGGCATCGTCACCACCAAAGAGCTGTCCATGGCGGCGGGTGATAAGTTCCGCGCTGCAGATGTGGACCTGGTGATCCTGCAGCTGCTGACCTACGCCACTTCCTACAACATGCTGCCTGCTGTGCGGGATCTGGATGTCCCGGTCGTGCTGGTGAACGTCCAGAAGAAGAAAGCCCCGGACTACGCCAACACCGATACGCCCACCTGGCTGGGTGAATTGTACGCCTGCGGTGCCGTGGGCGAGATGGTGGCCGATCTGGAGCGTGCCGGCAAGCGTCATGCCGTCATCACCGGTGTGGTAGAAGGCGGCGACCCGCAGGTGCAGGCCGAGATCGAGGACTGGTGCCGTGCGGCTCAGGTGCGCCGCCGTTTCCGCGACACCAATCTGGCCCAGATCGGCCGCCCGTATCCCGGTATGATGGACCTGTACATCGACGAAACGAATCTCTACAACCGGATGTGGCTGTATACCAAGCAGTTCGACTGGGAAAAGATGTGGGCCATCGCCGACAACATCACCGACGAAGCTGCCATCCGTGCCAAGGCAGAGGATATCCTGAATACCTTCGATATCGAAGGCGGCGGCACGGTGGAAAAGGTCTGGGAGATGGCAAAGTATGTCGTCGCCTTTGAGCAGTGGGTCAAGGACGAGAAGATCGCCTTCATCGCGTCGCATTACGATGGTTTTGCCAAGGGCAAGGCCGGTGTGCTGGACAGCATGCTGATCCCGGCCTTCTCCATGCTTATCAAGCAGGGCGTTGCCTGTGCCGTGGAGGGTGACATCAAGGTGGCTATGGCCATGTCCATCCTCAAGACCATTGCAGGCTGCGGCCAGCTGAGTGAGATGTACTCCATCGACTTTGACGAGGATATCTGCATCATCGGCCATTCCGGTTCCGGCGATGCCAACATTTCCGAGAAGAAGCCCACCATGAAGATCGTGCCGGTGTTCCACGGCAAGACCGGCGGCGGCTATCTGACCCAGTTCTATCCGCACCTTGGCCCCGTGACCTATCTGGGCATCACGCAGGACAAGGACGGTCACTTCAAGTTCGTGGTGGCCGAGGGCGTCAACGAGCCTGGCCCCATCTTCACCTTTGGTGACACCAACATGCGCACCCGCTTTACCTGCGGGGCACGGGAGTTCTGCAACCGCTGGAGCGAGGCAGGCCCCACCCATCACATGGCTGCTGCCACCGGCCGCCACATCGATACCATCCTGAAGGTGGCAAAGATCTTCAATATTCCGGTGGACGTCATCACCCGATAAGCTGAGAGAAAAGAGAGGTATTTTATCATGGGCATTCTGGATATTGCAATCGTCAAGGGCTACATCCGCATGTGCAACGACGGCTGGCTGCAGGGCTGGCACGAGCGCAACGGCGGCAACCTGACCTACCGTATGAAGGAAGAGGAAGTGGCCGAGTGCCGTCCCTTCTTCAATGCACAGCCCGGTGAATGGGTCAACATGGGCGTGCAGGCCGACAACCTGGCCGGGGAGTATTTCATCACCACCGGTTCCGGCAAGTTCTTCCGCAATGTGGAGCCGGACCCCATCCACAGCATCGGCATCGTGGAGATCAACGACAAGGGCGACAGCTGGCGCATCGTCTGGGGCCTGGAAGGCGGCGCAAAGCCCACTTCCGAGTTCCCCAGCCACTTCATGAACCACAGCGTCCGCAAGGCGGCCACGAACGGCGCAAACCGCGTCATCTACCATTGCCATGCCACCAATGTCATCGCTCTGACCTACATTCTGCCCCTGACCGACCGCGACTTCTCCCGTGCTTTGTGGCAGAGCGCCACCGAGTGCCCGGTGGTCTTCCCGGAAGGTGTGGGCGTCTGCCCCTGGATGGTGCCCGGCGGTGCAGACATCGCCATGGCCACCAGCGAACTGATGAAGAAATATCAGGCAGCCATTTGGGCACAGCACGGCCTGTTCGTTTCCGGCCCGGATTTTGACATCGCCTTTGGTCTGGCTCACACCATCGAGAAGAGTGCCGAGATCTATGTCAAGGTGCTGAGCATGAGTGGCGGCCTCATCCGTCAGACCATCACCGATGATGACCTGCGCGCCATCGCCCGCGACTTTGGCGTGACCCTGAACGAGGAGTTCCTCGACTGATTTTCTTAATTACAGTGATGAGCCTTTCAAGAACAAGAAACGATTGATCGATAAGAAGGAGAATAAGAGATTATGAGTGTTTTCCGCGATGATTTCCTGTGGGGCGGTGCATGTGCAGCCAACCAGTTCGAGGGTGCCTGGGACGTGGACGGCAAAGGCCCCAGCGTACCGGATATGTGTACCAACGGCTCCCACACCAGCCCGAAGTGGGTGACCACCCACATCCACCCGGACCGCCTGTACCCCAGTCATGAAGCCATCGACTTCTACCACCACTACGAAGAGGACATTGCTCTGTTTGCGGAGATGGGCTTCAAGACCTTCCGCACCTCCATCAACTGGACCCGCATCTTCCCCACTGGCATGGAGAGCGAGCCCAACGAGAAGGGCCTGGAATTTTACGACCGCGTTTTTGACTGCTGCAAGAAGCACGGCATCGAGCCGCTGGTCACCATCAGCCACTGCGAGCTGCCCTACGCTCTGGTGGAAAGGTACAACGGCTGGGCCAGCCGCGAGCTAATCGACTTCTACATGAACTACTGCAAAACCATCTTCGAGCGCTACAAGGACAAAGTCAAGTACTGGCTCACCTTCAACGAGATCAACACCGGCACCATGCCCATAGGCGGCATCCTGAACACCGGCACCATCCAGGGATACGAGGGTTCCACCGCCGATGTGCCAAACGACGAGCAGGCACGCTTCCAGGCCCTGCACAACATGTTCGTGGCCAGCGCCAGGGCTGTCAAGTATGCCCACGACAACTACCCCCAGTTCAAGATGGGCTGCATGATCTGCTCCATCACCAGCTATCCCATGACCTGTGACCCCGCCGACGTGGTGGCCAACCAGAAGCAGATGCAGATCATGAACTGGTTCTGTTCCGATATGCATGTGCGCGGTGAGTATCCCTATTATATGAAGCGTTTCTTCGCCGAGCACAACATCACCATCCATCAGGAGCCGGAGGATGCCGCCATCCTGAAGGCCGGCACCGTGGACTTCTACACCTTCAGCTACTACATGTCCAACTGCGTCACCACCCACAAGGACGCCGAGGACGTGGGCGGTAATATCGCCACCGGCAAGAAGAACCCCTACCTGAAAGCCAGCGACTGGGGCTGGCAGATCGACCCCATTGGCCTGCGCTACACCCTGAACGAGATCTACGATCGCTATCATCTGCCCATGATGGTAGTGGAAAACGGCCTGGGCGCTTACGATGTGAAGAGCGAGGACGGCAAGATCCACGACAGCTACCGCATCGACTACCTGCGCCAGCACATCGAGCAGATGGCCGAGGCCGTGAAGGACGGCGTGGATCTGATGGGTTACACCCCCTGGGGCTGCATCGACCTGGTGTCTGCGTCCACAGGTGAGATGGCAAAGCGCTATGGCTTTATCTACGTCAACAAATTTGATGACGGCACCGGCGACCTGAGCCGGGAGAAGAAGGACAGCTTCTACTGGTATAAGAAAGTCATCGCCTCCAATGGCGAGGATCTCTCCTGATTTTCTGGATCATCTCTGATATCGCGCGATTGTTGTAAAACAGTTTTTCCAAAAAAATGAGATAGACGGCCCGAAAAGAGGCTGGCCTGTCTCATTTTTTAGTCGCATTCTGAAAGTGTTATGAAACAGAAACGACAAGAACAGCATCAAATTCCACCTTTTCTGTCTGGCTTCTGACCCGAAGAAGTCCTTTTCCAAATTATAACGAGACAAACTGAAAACGCATCCTTTTCTACGAAAAAAATCAGAACGATCGTATGCGTCAAACCTTAGTTGCTCCGCAATATCCTGTTGAAAAATCTGTGGGAAGAATTTGACATTTTAAGGTTGCTTTTCAACGCGCACAGTCAAAACCACCGGCTGAGCCGGTGGCTTGAGTAAGCCCTAGAAGGGCATAATACTAGCAAAGCCCCTGCAAGGGGCCACGAGCAAGCATCTTTCATCTGCATTACTTGCCCTACTGCTCTAACGAGCAGTATCATAAAGTGCATCTTCTAAGATGACAATTTCTTTGTCATCTCGCTTCGCTCGAATCTTATAGCTAAAGCATTTTCTTCTCCACCAGCAGAGCTGGTGGTTGTCGCTCGCTCAAGCTACCCAAAACAAAGCGATGCCCCTTGTCAGTAACAAAGGGCATCGTTGATTATAGTTTTTTAGAACAGCTGTATGGTTACTTCACTCTTCAAGCCTTGTGGCTCGGTGGGCATATACTGCCCCAGAAAATCATTCATCCGGCGGCCAAGGGTGGTGTTCACCTCGATTTCCAACAAATTCTCCCCGGTGTGCAGGGAACCGGAGATTGCATAGCGGTAAGGAGGGCAGATCCGTACACCGCAGTCCGTCCCGTTCACTCGGACGATTGCACCTTCCTGTGCCGTCAGGGCCAGCACGGCGGGCCGTGCGGCCTGTGCTTCGTTCAGCGTAAAGCGGAATGCATACCGTGCCCGGCCTGCAAACGCGATGCAGCCCGGCAGACGGTGCAGAGAGAGCAGTTTTTCCAGCGGGAGCGGGGCACCATATTCGGCGCAGCCAGTGTCGGCATCGGCCAGCGAAACAGTGCATGCTGTCAAATGAATGCAGTCCGCCGGAACACCGGCAGGCAGAGCCGCCACCGCCTGCACCTGCAATGCAGTCGGGTCATCCGGCACCAGAATGCAGCGGGATTCATAAGGAGCCAGTGTCAGAGCAAAGGCATCCGGTGCTGCCGTCACAACGTTGGCAAAGGCATCGTATACAAAGGCTGCACCGGGCTTTGCACCAGTCACAGTGGTGCAAAGCGGCTGCGTGCCCTCATTCGTGAAGAAGTAGACATCACCGTCTGCCTGCCGAGCGTGGTAGTATCGCAGATATGGTGCCGCTGCGCTCAGATGCAGCGCAGGGATACTGTCTGCCGTAAGCGTCTCCACCAGCGCATCCAGCGTGGTGACGACCGCATGTTCCAGTACCGGTGCCGGACCGCCTTCACAGCAGCGAATGGGCAGACCGCCCACAAAATAAACTTTGACCCCAGCATCCAGATAGCGCTGTACATTCTCCAGCAGTGCAACAGGCAGCGCCTCGGCGTACGGGATGACCAGCGCGCGGAACTGCATGCCGTTCAGGTGCAGCGCACCATCCTTCGCGGTGTCCGCTTTCAACACCTCACAGGGCACCAGCTCATAGTCGATACCATTGCGGGCCAGCCGGGCCGCTGGTTTCTGGGTGAGCATAAACTCGCCGCTCCATTCGGCTTCGGCCTGATACAGCAGCGCCACCGGAGCCACATGGGTGCCAGACAGCACTGCGGACATCCGGTTGAGGTAGTTGGCTACCTGCCGGAATTCCGGATATTGCGGATTATGGCCGTGGGCATAGAAATGCGGCGGGCAGTCCGGGTCCGGGAAGGGTGCCGCGTTGAAGGCGTGCGGCACAAACTGATTGATGCCGCGCACCAGCATATAGTCCGACAGCCACTTGCACAGGCGGTTGCCTTCGCCCCAGCCATAGGCACCGAACAGCTCACACATGGCACGGCCTTTCTTGGCAGGGTCCAAGTGGGCCAGACTTGCCCCCAGCTTGCCCAACATATAGGTAAAAAACTCGCCGTCCCAGCCGGGGCTGTGCATGCCCTTGAACATTCCCTCATCCATACCGGGCAGCAGTTGCTGGATGACCACATCGATACCGGACATATCCTGATGCGCCATGGCGCGGTAGAAGTGCCCTGCACCATAGCCCAGACGAGCCGTGGCATTGTTGTCCTCGATGGTATGGCCGATGTGCTCGCAGTGGTGGGCATGGCACCAGGCCGCCAGAACACCATCAAAGTTGTCGCTGTACAGCTGGCTGACCAGATCCATATAGGTATACTGTGCCACATGAGCGCTCTCATCGCTGCTGTGCAGGAACAACAGCGGCAGCAACGCACGGATGTTCCCGGCAGCACGGTCTGTCAGAGCCGTTCCGGCCAGCTTTCCGGCCAGCAGGTTCTCCATGCCATCCCGCCAGGGCAGGTTCATGGCGCTGTTGTGGCCGATGGCGGCATCCTCCGCCCCGTGGATGTTGCCAAGCCGCGGCTCATCCGAGAAGAACCCGCACAGCGTTTTGCCAAACTCCTCCCCGAAGTGGGCATAGATCGGCTCATAGACGGTATCCAGCAGTACCTTGGTCGCCGCCGAATCCAGCGGGTTCAGATAGCCTTCCGTCTGTTTCTCGCCGCCCTTGTAGCTGACAGTGATGACGTTCAGAGTCCACTGTCCATCCGGCAGGTCAAAATCCACGGCCACGCAGGGACCTTCCTTGGGGTTGCCGGGCAGCGGCTGGCCCATGGAGGAAAGCATGATCTCCCCCGTACGGGCATCTTCAAAAGTATAAACTTTGTCCGTCAAGTCGATGGTTGTGGTCGGGTCAATGGTTTCAAACGCGGTTTTGCGGCTCAGGGTCACAGCCAGGATTTTGTCACGCGGGTCGCGGAGGGCATACTTGAGAACAGCGGTCATGTTCTCCATCGGGCCGGCATAATCCAGCGTTTTGCAGCAGAGAAACTTTTTGCACAGCTCCGGGTGCTCCCGCTTGACCGCACCATCCGCAAAACCGGTGGGAAAGTGGCTGTCATCCAGGATCCACATCTCCATACCCGTGCGCTTTGCTTCGTCCAGCAGCAGGGCCAGATCCCGGAACCAGCCCGGACCGTTGAAATCCTTGTGCGGACGGGCTTCCACACAGAAGCCGCCGATGCCGCTTTCGCGGATCTTCTGCACCTCGCGGCGCAGTTCTTCTTCACTCTCTACGCCATGCACCCACAAAAAGGGATACAGGGCATTGGGGGTCTGTCCATGCAGGACATCACAAACGCTTTTCATGCTCGGGTCCTTTCCTTCCGTTTCACTCACTCTGAACATAGCACAGCACCCGTCCCTTTTGCAAGAGGCAGGTGCCATGCGGGAAATATTACGCTTTTTCGTCCGCGCTGGTCACAGCATAACTGCCGATTGCAGAAACCACAAACGCAATGGCTGCGCAGATCAGGAAGCCCCAGAAGCTGATATCCAGACCTGCGGGGTTGATCATGGACGGGATACGGAAGATGCCGTCACCGCCCCAAGTGTAGAACTTGATGCCCAGGATACCACCGATGACACCGGCAACGCCGCCACCCACGAAGGCGCAGATAAACCGCTTGAAGTTGGTCAGGGCCACGGTATAGATGACCGGCTCGGTGATGCCGCACAGCGCAGAAGCCATGGTGCCGAATGCCGTTGCGCGGGTCTCACCATCCTTCACCTTGAGTGCGTAGCCCAGAGCCACACCAGCCAGTGCCCAGACGGTCAGGCCCAAGATGGCGTTGACCGGGCAGTAACCCAGGGTGGTAAGGTTGTTGAGGATGATGGGGAGCATGGCTGAATGGACACCCATCATGACGAACAGCTGCCAGAACGCGCCCAGAACACCGCCGCAGACCACAGGCACCGCATTGTACAGCGCGTTGACACCGGTAGCCAGAGCATTGGAAACGCCTGCCATGACCGGGCCGACCACCAGCAGGGTGAGCGGCAGCGTGATGACCAGCACCACAGTCGGCACGAACATCAATTGCAGCATCTGCGGGATGATCTTTTTCGCAGCCTTTTCGATCCAGCTTGCCACAAAGACGGCCAGCAGGATGGGCAGCATGGTCTGGGAGTAATCCAGCATCGTGACCTTGAGGCCGAAGAAGGTAAGCGTTTCCTCCGCGCCCACGAAAGCAGCCAGCTTCGGGTACAGCATCGCTGCGCCGATGACAGCAGCGGTATAAGGATTCATGCCAAAGACCTTGCCGGCCGAGAAACCGACGATGATGGGCATAAAGTACATCAGCGCATCGGCCGCTGCATACAGGATCAGGTAAATGCCGTTGTCACTGGTGAGCACACCGAAGGTGGTCAGGATGGTCAGAACGCCCTTGATGATACCACCGGCGGCCATGGGTGCGATCATGGGCAGGATGCAGCCGGAAATGGCCTTGAAGAACTTGTTGAAGAAGCTGTCCTTCTTGACCACACGCATGCTTTCGGCCTTGGCCTTGCCGGCAGCCATGGCATCCTCCGTCAGGCCCAGCTTTGCCTTGACGACGGGGCACAGGTCAGAGACATAAGTACCGATGGGGATCTGGTACTGTCCTGCACCGTGCACAACGCTCATCACGCCTTTGATTTTTTTGACCTCGTCATCCTTGACGATGCTCTCGTCTGCCAGCACAAAGCGCAGACGGGTCATGCAGTTCGTCACACTGACAATGTTCTCTTTGCCGCCGACTGCCGCGATCAGCTCATCGGCAAATTGATCGTAGTCTTTTCTTGCCATGATCTTGTTCTCCTTCTCTTTGACATCTTCCAAAATACGCACAAAAACTTGACACAGCTGGCATTTCATTGTATGCTTGTGTCCAAATCGTACCTGTATTGTACCGTATCCGGCACGGTGTCACAATCTCAAAAGCAAACTCCGGTGCTGACAAAATCAAACTTTTCGTCGAACGATACTGGCAAAGTTTAAGACACTCACTGACAAAATCAAACCTTTTGGGAGGTATCTGCCATGCTGGCGCGTGAGGCATTCCGGGAAATGCTCTTTCCCCTCAGTGAAAAAGAACTGCACTACCGGGAGCACCCGGAGGATTCTCTGATCTATTTCAAAAATTTCCGGTATGAGGGCGAAGCGACTGTTGTGACGGGTGCGGACAACAGCGATGAGATCCTGTTTTTTTCCGTCCCCTAAAAAACAGGCGGCCTCCAATCTGCATGGTGTGATCTCCCCAAAAATTGCGCCCCGCGTGCTGGAGGGAGGCAATCTGGCCTTTAACAAGCAGACCCGTTTTGGCATGGTGCCGCTGCACCGCCACAACTACATTGAAATGAACTATGTGTACTCCGGCACCTGCGTGCAAGAGATCAACGGCCAGACGGTTGAGATGTACACCGGCGATGTGACCATTCTGGACCGGGATGTGGTGCACCGGGTGTTGCCCACCGGCGAAAACGACATCCTGCTCAACTGCCTGATGGGGCAGAATTATTTCAAGGCAAGCTTCATCGAGCGGCTTGCCGCCAGTGGAGCGGTGCCGCGGTTTCTTTCCAATGCGCTGAACGAGCGCAACGATCACGACCATTATCTGCTGTTTCATACGGAGCGGTCGTATATTTTCCGGGATCTGTTTGAGTGTGTGTTCTGCGAATATCTGGACCCTACCACCTGCACGGCGGGTGCGGTGGAGAATTATATGAGCCTGATCTTCATCGAGCTGGCACGCTGCTATCAGGGCAATCAGGAACACGAATACCACAAATCCAACAAGAACTATCTCACCGAAGTGCTGCAATACATGGATGACCACTGCATCGACTGCACACTGGAAAGCACCGCAGCGCATTTTGGCTTCCACCCCAATTACCTTTCTCGCATGGTCAAGGAGGGCACCGGCAGTGCCTTCAAGGATCTGGTATCGGATGGGCGGCTGTCCCGCGCCGCCTTCCTGCTGTTGACCACCGAAGCACCTATTAGTCAGATCGCCAACCAGTGTGGCTATTCCAACCAGAACTTCTTTTATAAAAAGTTTCAGGTGCGCTACGGCTGTACGCCAGCTGTATATCGTGCCACTGGCGGTGCCCTGGCAGAAGATATACGTTGAAAAGCAGAACAGTTTTTTATCCGAAACATAGACTTGAAATTTCAGTATGAATGGGTAAAAACTTATGGAAGTGTCCGCTATGCTGAAAGCTTCCAATTTTTTTTTATAAGTCCTACTATTATTGCTTTACCACAATAAAATACTCAAAACCATCTTGACGCACCTTGCAAACCATGATACCCTTTGTCACAAATCACATTATCGCAAGATAAGAAATTGGCTCAACCGAAACTTCATATTTGCGATATGCAAGCCAACGATGTTGCCGATGCATTGAAAAGTTGGCTTGCTATGAAAAGTGGTGGTTCTCACCGTGATAACCACCACTTTCAGTGAGTGATTGCCCCCAAAAGAACGTACCGCCCCACAACACACCCGATCGTTTTGCCGCCGTTTCACCCGACAAAATCCTTCGCCTGTACTGCGTGGGCGGTCTTTTTCTTTTCCGGGAAGCTGTACCTTGAAAATTTCATGAGCCGTCCGAATGTGATACCGGCTTTCCGGCCAACGCCGCTGCAAAACAGGGGCAGGAACTTCGTTCGGGTCAAACGGCGATCAACATACACGAGCAGCGGAACTCTCTACTTATTTTTGTGTCTTAACAATTCGGAAACAACTTTCGGAAATACGTTTTGAGCGCAGCGGTGGAGGGCAAGAACCGTCCCGTGGCCACAAATTTTCAATTCTTGAAAATGTTGTGCTCCATCGGGACTTCACTTCTTCAATGCATCTGCATTTCCGAAGTGATCTTGTTGGGGCGTGCCTGCCCCAAACCCTGCTCATATTCGCACCTTGCGGTGCGAAAGAACGGCGTGTCGTGCTTACATAGCTTCACCGAGAAGCTAGCAAGACGACAGGAGGTTCAATGAACAAAGCACGACCCACCGCCACGACACGCCGAACAACAAAACGCACATCATCAAGTTCCGTGTGACGGAAACTGAAAAGTTGGAACTTGAAAATACCGCAAAACTCCTTCATCTCTCCCTGTCCACTCTCATCCGCCGTGCGCTGCACAGTGCAAAGATCGAGCGCACGGTTGTCGTTGCCGGCGGCGGAGAAGAAACCCTGAACGCCGTTTCCACTCTGCTTGCCCAGTGCGGCAAGGTGGGCGGAAACCTGAACCAACTCGCACGACACTTCAACTCCGGTGGAGCAGATACCGAACAACTCCGGGCGAAACTTCTTGACGAACTTACAGACCTGACTGCCTTCCGGCTCAACGCCGAGAAAATTCTTGGTGAACTGTATGGCAACGCTCAAGCATATCGCCTCTAAGAATTCGGACTACTCCGCCATCGAAGCGTACCTGATTTACCAGCACGATGAGTTCACCGGGAAGCAGCTTCTTGATCAACAAGGCAGGCCCATGCTGCGGGATTCGTACATTCTGGATACGCTTGAATGCGGCGATTTCTCGTTTGCAACGGCCTGCCTGCTGGCAAACCGAAAGTACAACAAGAACAACCACCCCGATGATATTAAGAGCCACCAGTATATCATCAGCTTTGACCCCAGAGATGCAGCCGACAACGGCTTGACCATGGAAAAAGCACAGGCTCTCGGCCTGAACTTCTGTAAAGCAAACTTTCCCGGTCATCCTGCCATCGTCTGCACTCACCCGGATGGGCACAACCATTCGGGAAATATCCATGTCCACATCGTGATCGGCAGCATCCGAACACGAGAAGTGGAGCGCAAGCCCTATATGCAGAAGCCTCGTGACTGGCGTGAGGGCATGAAGCACTCCAGCACAGCCCAGACCATGCGGCACCTGCGTGTCGCAGTCACGGAAATGTGCGAATGCGCTGACCTGCACCAGATCAACCTACTGGAAGCACAAGGCAACCGTGTTTCTGAACGGGAATACTGGGCGCGGCGGCGTGGACAGAAACGGCTTGACCAAGCCAACGCACGACTGATCGTAGCGGGGCAGAAGCCTAAACAGACTGTCTACCAGACGGAACTGGAAACGCTGCGAAAGCAAATCGACTCTGTTCTGAAGAAGGCTACCACCTTCGAGGAATTTTCTGCATTGCTCATGCAGGAACACGGCGTTGCCGTGAAAGAGAGCCGAGGGCGATTGAGCTACTGCCCGCCCAATCGGGTAAAGTTCATCACCGCCCGGAAGCTGAGCAAGAAGTTTGAGAAAAAGCAGGTGCTCGCCGCACTCGCTCAGAACATCCGGCTTGCCCCGACCATCCAGCCTATCGCAACAGACAAGCCCGACAGGATTCAGAAACTGGTGGACATTCAGGCGAAGCTGAAGCAGGGCAAGAGCATTGGCTACGAGCGTTGGGCGAAGAAGCATAACCTCAAAGCCATGGCCCAGACCTTGATTCTCTTGCAGGAGAAAGGTCTGCTCAACGAGGGCGCACTTGACCAGCGCATTGATGAACTGCAAACGCAGTACGACAGTGCAAAGGAAGTCGTGCTCGACCTCGAAACCCGCATGGCAGACAATCAGAAGCTGCGCAGCTACGCTGCTGCCTACAAGCAGTATCGACCGCTTACGCAGAAACGGAACGCTGTCAAATCCCCCGCAGCCTTTGAAGATCAGTACCGTGCAGAACTGACAGCATACCGGGCGGCAGCAGCCTATCTCAAGGCAAACAACATCACCTGCCTGCCCAGCCCGAACAAGTTGGAAGCGGAATACTGCGCGCTTGCCTCCGAAAAGGCCCAGTTTTATGAGCAGTACAAGGAAGCCAAGTCCGAGCTGCTCAAACTGAAAGACGCAAAACAGAATGTTGCCCTGTTCTTCCGGGAGGAAAAACAGACGCAGCATCACGAGAGATAAGGAGTGTGCGTATGATCAATCTGAAAATCGACCCGGAGTTCCAGAATCAGATTCCGCCGCTGACGGACGATGAGTACAAGCAGCTTGAAGAAAACATCCTCAAGGAAGGCAAGCTGCTTTCTCCTTTGATCGTCTGGGGAAACACCCTCGTTGACGGCCACAACCGTTATGCCATCCTCCAGAAGCACCCGGAGATTTACTTCTCCACCATGCCGCTCCGATTTGAAAGCAGAGAAGAAGTCCTCGCATGGATCTGCAAAAATCAGTTGGGGCGGCGCAACTTGAGTCCCGAACAGAAGCGTTATCTGATTGGCAAACAGTACGAAGCCGAGAAGAAAGCTGCAAAAATCTTTCGGGGCAACCAGTACACTTTAGCAAAGAAAAGTGGTGGTGCTCACGATGATAACCACCACTCCGGGAAGAAAACCTGCGACCGGATCGCAGAGGAAAACGGTGTCAGCCGTGCCTCTGTTCTCCGTGCCAGCCACTATACACGAGGCATCGACATCGCAGATAATCTCTCTCCCGGCATCAAGCAGAAAGTCTTTTCCGGTGAAGTGAAGTTCACCAACGAAGAAATGTCCAAGCTTGTGCAGGCAAGTGTCGAGCATCGTTCAGATGTCCTTGCTCAAATCCTGCATCCAGAGGCATTGGAAGTGTTGGAATCTGCCAGCGCTGAATTTGAGCCTGAAAAAGCGGAACCCGTTCCCATGCCCACGCCACAAACAGAAGAATTCCGGTGCTATCATGTGCCGGACGAGTTTATGAAGGTTTACAAATCCTTGAGCCGTGCGACCGAAATGATGAAAAACTCATGGAAGAAAACGCTCAAAAACAATCCCAGCTATTTCACTGACCCGGAAAAGCAGAAGGTTCTCCGCTTCGCAATGCAGAGGCCTGCTAACTACCTGACTGAAATCGAAACCTATCTGGAAAAGGCTCTTGCAGAAGCCCTTGAAGAAGAAAAGACCGCATAACGGAAGGCACTTATACGTCACCAACAAATCCACCAAAAGCAAGTGCAGGGTAGAAAACTTCCGCCCCTTGCGCCTGATATAACATGTAATCCTGATTTTCCCGCCCGACTTCGCCGCAGTGGGACGATCAGAGGAGTGTGCGTTTGAACAAGAAGAAAAAATCCACAAATCTTTCCCCGTATCCCGATGAAGCCATCGAACGTCTGGCACGGGCATTCTACCCGGCCATCCTTGCCTGCTGGAACAGCGAGGAAGGTCAACGGGAGTTTGCTGCATGGCAGGCGGAACAGGCTCATATTGCAACCAAAGAAAAACAGGAAGTTCCCGTCGGGGAACTCCCTGCCTTACTTATCGTGTGTGGATTTTTCAGGGTGCGTCCGGGTGGACGCGCCCTGTTTTTGTGTTTAGTCCTCTAATCCGTGGCTTCCCGCCACGTTCTTCAAATATTCCCCCGGTTCGCCGTTCAGAATCAGCTCAGCATACGCCAGCGGGTCATTATAGATGAGGTAGTCCAGTTCAGACCGCTGCGCAATGGTAACATCCAGCGCATCTTCGACCCCGGTGCAGTCGATGGAAAATTTTTCTGCCATCCCGGAGCAGCAGCTTCACACAGCCAGTATCCATGTTGAACGAACAGGCTCTTGCATCGTACTTCATAATCGTGTCCTCCTGAAATCAGTGTTTGATTTGTTTCGGTCAATCTATGATTTCGGATTTCAGCTTCTGTCGGAAACCTCTATTGAACTTTCCGAAGAAAACAAAAATCGACCCATCTCCTATCGAACAAGTCGGATTATTTTTTGTCTGGTCGGAGTGGCGAGACTCGAACTCGCGGCCTCCTGCTCCCAAAGCAGGCGCGCTACCAACTGCGCAACACCCCGGCATCCGGCGGCACTGCTGCACCGCCGGAATATAGTATATCGTTTTTGGAGCGGTTCGTCAATAGCGGCGTGGCCCTGCCGTGCCTTTAATTAAAGGAGCGGAAGCCCTTGCCGATGATCTCGCTGGAGTTGACGATGGTGATAAAGCTCCGGGGGTCGTTCTCCCGCAGGAAGTTGCGCAGCTGCAGGGCCTGACGGCGGGTCAGCACCGTCACCAGCACGCTCAACTCGTGGTGGGTGTAAGCGCCGTAAGCCTTTTCCACGGTAGCGGAACGGTTCATTTCCTTGATGATGAAGTCCAGAATGGGCTGCGGGTTGGACGTCACGATGGTGCACACCTTGCGCAGGCGGATGTTCTCGATGGCACCGTCCACCACAAAGCTCTTGCCGATCAGACCAAGGATGCAGTAAAGGCCGGTGCCCATGCCGAACCGCCATGCCGCCGCCAGCACGATGAGGATATCGCTGACCATCAGGGCTTTGCCGATCTCCATAGAGGTATATTTTGCCCAGAATCAGGGCCACAATATCCGTACCGCCGGTGGATGCACCGATGTCGAACACGATCGCCGCACCCAGAGCCGGCAGGAACACGGCGAACACCAGATCCAGCATGGCATCGCCGCTCATGGAAACGTTGACGGGATAGAGCCACTCGCACACCGACACTAAAAAAGGACAGCGCAAAGGAAGAATAAATCGTCCAGCCCATGGTCTTGATGCCCAGAAAGACAAAGCCCAGCACCACCAGAATCAGGTTGATGATCCACATAAAGCCGCCCACGTTGATCTTAGGGAACAGGTCTGCCAGCAGAATGGACAGGCCCGAGGTGCCGCCAAATGCAAAATGATTGGGATTTTTAAAGTAAACGATGCCGACCGCCGTCAGGATCAGGCCGAGATTCAGCTCACCGAAGAAATTTAAATTCTTCAGCATATTTTTCCTGCTGAACGCTTCTTTTAAACTGTTCATGGGGTTCCTCCTATTTTAAACACGGCAAAATGCGCTGTATGCCATGCAAAAATATACTCTCCTTGCACGGCGGTGTCAAGGGATAGGGAAAAAGTTGTGGAAAACAACATGAATTGGGGATTTTTCGGATGAGAGAACTCCTTCAGTCAAAGCCTGACGGCTTTGCCAGCTCCCTCGGGGAGGGAGCCTTTGGCAAAGAGAGAAAGCTTTACCGTACTGCCAAGGGCCCCATCTCTGAGGGGGCTGGCACCGAAGGTGACTGGAGGAGTTAAGCTCCCCCTCTCGGGGGAGCTGGCGAGCGTATGCGAGACTGAGAGGGTTTTCTCTTGAAGAAATCGGCAGAATAGTGTATTATATAGTATTATGGAATATATAGGCACTTTGTGCCTTTGACAGGGGGAAAACACATGGCAGATAAAAACTTTCTGACCGACATCATCGACGCTGATCTGGCCGAGGGCAAGATCAGCGAGATCCATACCCGCTTCCCGCCCGAGCCCAACGGCTACCTGCACATCGGCAGTGCCAAGGCCATCTACATCAACTGGTCCATTGCAAACCAGTACGGCGGTAAGTTCAACCTGCGTCTGGACGACACCAACCCTGCCCGCGAGGGTGAGGAGTACGTGAACAGCATCATCGAGGATCTGCACTGGCTGGGTGCCGACCCCAACGGCGGCATCTTCTACGGCAGCGACTACTTTGATAAATGCTACGAGTATGCCGAAAAGCTCATCATGGAGGGCAAGGCCTACGTGGACGACCTGACCCGCGACGAAATGCGCGAGTACCGCGGTGCCGATGCCGGCAAGCCTTCCCGTCCCTCTCCGTGGCGCGACCGCACCCCGGAAGAGAATCTTGACCTGTTCCGCCGGATGCGTGCCGGTGAGTTCCAGGAGGGCGAAAAGACCCTGCGTGCCAAGATCGATCTGGCCAGCCCCAACATGAACATGCGTGACCCGGCTATCTACCGCATCAAGTACGCCGAGCATCACCGTCAGGGCAGCAAGTGGTGCATCTACCCGATGTACGACTTCGCACACCCCATTCAGGATGCCATTGAGGGCATCACCCACAGCATGTGCAGTCTGGAGTTCGAGAACCACCGTCCGCTGTACAACTGGGTCATCGAGAACATCTTCGGCACTGCCTTCCCCAAGCAGCGTGAGTTTGCACGCCTGAACATGACCAACACCGTCATGAGCAAGCGCTACCTGCGTGAGCTGGTGGAAATGGGCATTGTGGACGGCTGGGACGACCCCCGTATGCCCACCCTGTGCGGCCTGCGCCGCCGTGGCTACACCCCCACCTCCATCTTCACCTTCGTGCGGGAGGCTGGCATTTCTAAATCCGACAACCTGATCGACATGCGCCAGCTGGAAGCCTGCATCCGCAGCGAGCTGGACCTGACCGCTCAGCGCCGCATTGCCGTGCTGGACCCCGTAAAGCTGATCGTAGACAACTACCCGGAGGACAAGACCGAGTACTTTGATGTAGCCAACAACCCCAACCGCGAAGCCAACGATACCACCACCCGCAAGGT